>Ga0129307_1000092_pt1 | contig 144941 bp, 144 predicted proteins | sample P1105metagenome_FD_94437 | JGI IMG/M metagenome (GOLD analysis project Ga0129307, IMG submission 94437) | Capybara group fecal microbial communities from Wisconsin, USA - P1105 metagenome | ecosystem: Host-associated > Mammals > Digestive system > Large intestine > Fecal | place: USA... | reverse complement strand
GACTGGCGGGATGATCTCGTCGGCATGTCCGGGGTCATCGAAGTCATAGAAGCCTCTCACAACAGGCAGCGCATCGTTTTCGAGATAAACGACTATGCCACGGTGAGCACGACTTCCGGTTCAGTGGAGATCAAAGACGGCAGGCTGACGGCAAACACCCATAACACGATCTACGTGTTCGAGATCTACAGCGATGACTCAGCCATGAGCAGGCGATTGGCGTATCTGAGGGACACGCTCGACAGGGTGGATATTCTTCTTCGCGATGTTCTTCTTCGCAGCGACTGCGATCAGGAACGTGCGAAGCGGCTGCTTACGCTCATGGAAGAGCTCCGGGATGCTGTAAGCAGTGAGTTCGCGCCAATCAAGTAATTTTCAACAAGTTCAATTATCCATATTTTAGGAGGTTTCAAATATGAAAACGTTTCGTGAAATCGTTAAGGAACATCTGGACCAGCTCAACACTGTCGTTCTCCCTGCCGAGAACGAGGATCTGAACGCGGAAAAGGAACGCGCGCCCCAGATCGGTCTTAAGCAGTCTGAGATGATGGCTGACCTTACGGATGCTTACGCGGCTGTCTGCGACTTTGACGACGCGGGCTATCTCCTTCGTGTTTATCTCAGCGAGGAGGAATTGGAGGATCGATTCATCGACGCCGTAGACTGCATTACCGATCTGTACCAGTCTGTCTGCAAGTACGCCGCGTACGCCAGGGCGTATGAGAAGGTGCTGAGCACCAGGGGCATTGAGCTCAGCCATCTTTTAGATCCTGATAAGTTTGACGCGCTCGTTCTTGAAATCAGGGAATCGCAGAAAAACGCCGCGGCCGAAATGCTTAAAACTGCCGTGGTCGGAACGTCACAAAGCGCCATGGCGAACTAGTGTAATCTCGTAAAGGAGAACAGAATGAGTCCGACCGATAACCCGCGATGATTGACGAAAAAGGGGCATCCCTGCCGCGGTCAAAGGCAGGGATACCCCATCAAAAAACGAGAACTGACATCAAATCAAAATAAGGATAGGTATCTTCATGTCTAATCTTCTTTCCTGCCATTTCGGCAGACTGATTTCTATTACCCATAAGGCGGATGAAACCGCAAAAGACTGGCGGGATGCGCTTATCGGAACGACCGGGCTCGTCAAGGTCGCCAAAGCTGCCTGCAACGAGCAGCGTGTCGTCTTCTGTATACTTGGCGTTGTTAGCATGGCTAAGGTGCAAACGAGTGCGGGGACTGTCGAGATTAAAGACGGCAGGCTGACACTCAACACCCGCCACACGATCTACGTATTCGAGATCGATACCGATACGGTCGAAAAATCGGTTTTGTCAAAGCATGCAATCGAGAAAGCGGCTTTGTTAAAGCGCGCAACCGAGAAATCGGTTTTGTTAAAGGGCGCGATCGAGAAGCTGGATGTTCTTATCGGCGATGACAATGACCCGGATTGTGCGGGCCGGCTGAGCGCGATCCGGGAGGCTCTTAGCGAGGAGATCTCGCTGCTGTTCTATAAGGCAAACAGCGCGCCCACCCGCGACGTTCGACGGGAAAGGAGTATCCGGGCTGCGATCAAGGCTAGGATACCCCGTCAATAAAACGAGAGCTGACATCAAATGAACCACAGAAAAAACGGCAGTCTATGACATGAAAAGGAGAACGGGAATATGACGAAGTACACCGATGAAGAGTACAAATTGATACGCGATATTGTCGCTGATATGTCCAATGCCTGCGACGGTTTTATCTTTGACCGCGAAGCCAATATCTGTTTGCTGCTTGACCCTGAAGTTGCCAAGGATGTCATCAACGACAGCGCGAGAACTCTGTGCGCTCTTGTTGAAAGAAGCGCCAAAAAAACGGGAGGCTGGCATCAGAACAGCGAAAAAAAGATGCCGCTCCATCTCAGTATAAAAAAACGCCGCATCTTCCCACCGGAAACTGAGAAGACTTCCGAAAACGTCGGCGAGCAGAATGAGTCCGACCGATAACCCGTGAGGATCGACGAAAAAAGGGTATCCCGGCCGCGGGCAAAGGCTGGGATACCCCATCAAAAAACGAGAACTGACATCACATCAATAGCTGAAGAAGGAGAATATTTATGACGATGAAAAATAACATTGACAAACAGAAAGTGTGCGACCTGCTGATGGACATTTTGAATGCCTGTGAGGGGTTTCTGCTGGACCGCGACACTCATACGTATTACCAGATCAGCCGTGAGAACGCCAGGAAGATCATCACCGGTTGTGTCTTTGAGCTGAGTTACATGATCGGAAGCGACGCTGCTGAATAAAACCGGAAAGGATTCCGCATGATCTACTTCGATGGCAAATGCGTAAAAGAGTGGACGCTGATCCTGCCTGATACGTTTGCCGAACTGGAACAGCTTGCCTGTAGCGGCCGACAATAGAAGAGACATGAATTTTTCAGGATGTGATCCGCTGTGAAAGGAGAACGAGTGAATGAGACTTCCAAATTGGATGCGGACTGTTCTGTTTTATGCGTCGCACGCTGCGATTCTCTATGGCATTTTGACACTGCAAGACCGTTTCCTCATGCAGCGGTACGTTTATGAAAACGCTGTTTCCGAAGAGACTTCCGCGCCGATGGACTTTGGTCTGCTCGCGTCAATGAGCGAACCGGCGGTGCCGCAGATAAATCCGGTCGTCGCCCAGGCCCTTGTCGAAGGCAGAGGGGGCAGCGTCGGCTTGGTGCCTGAAGAGGGCTTTCAGAGACCTGAGATCGTTCTGAGCCAGTCCGACATCGATCTCGCCAATCAGTTTTTGACGGGGATGGGGCTGACATCTCAGGACATCGCGGACTTTACGTCTGAGGAAATTGCCGTGCTGGTTCAACACCTGCACAGAAAAGCCAGGCTAGCCGAGGCTGAAGCCGGGGAAGCGGATAATGAGTTTCAGAATGCCGCGGAACAGGAACCGGTGAAAGGTGAACGAGACTAATGAGTATCTACCTGACGGGCGACACGCATGGTCACGCGGATGGACGCTTCCGTTATGACTGGCCCTGGTATCTGGATCCGCTCAGACCTGACGACGTGGTAATCATCCTCGGCGACTTCGGTCTGCTCTGGGAGCCAGACGAGGGCAATTGGGAAGAAAAACTTTCGTTGGACATCCTGGACTCGTTTGGCAGCACGTTTCTGTTTATTGATGGCAACCACGAGAACCACGACCGGCTGAAAAAGCTTGAAACGGTCCGGCTCTTCGGCGCTCCGGCGGGAAAAGTTTCCGAAAACGTCTTTCACCTGCGGCGCGGAGAGATCTATGAGATCGAAGGAAAAACCTTCTTCTGCATGGGCGGCGCTACGTCGATCGACCGCAGACGCCGGCACGAGGGAACAAGCTGGTGGCCGGAGGAGAACGTGTCAAAAGAAGAATTTCAGCACGGTCTCGACAACCTCAAAAGGTACGGCAACACCGTTGATTACGTTCTCACGCACACACCGCCTAGGCATATCGGGCTGGAGATGTTCCCACAGGAGCGGGACGATCCCCATTACGCGGATCCGACCGCTGAAAAGCTCGATACGGTTCTCAGGCGAACTGAGTTCAAACAGTGGTTCTTTGGCCACATGCATTTCAACTGCGTCATGCAGTCCGATCCGCGTTTCGTATCGCTGTTTGACCGCGTTATCCGGCTTGGCGATCCGAAAAACGAGGATGAGAACATGCTGCCCAGGCGTGGAGAAATCTGTCCGACGCGGGCTCAAAGGCGCAGCGTCAGGATGTAGGCAAAAGCAGAAGATTTTGAGCTTGTATCACAATTATTCAATGCGAAAAGAGGGGAAATGAATGATTAGGTTCGGTCCAGGTATAGTAGAGTTTTCTCATGGAGGCGTGCACGAAAAGGCCGAAGGTCCTTATGGATACCTCCTGCTGGGGCTGGTGTATCTTTGGGATGAAAGTGCCAGAGCTCTGAAGATAAAGAGTGCGATCCTTGTTCGTATGGATTTGAAATTGAGGTATCCTCTGGAACCGCCTCTTTATGAAGACATGTTTGAATATCCGTATGAAGATATTTACGAAGAAAACGGACAACATTTTTATAACGGCTATCCGATCATAAACTACAAGCTGTTGAGTATTCCGGAAACCTTAACGTGTGTCGTGGAGAAAAAAGAAGCATGGAACCAAGACTACAAAAGATATTTCTACAATCGTGACGGAGCGCTTAAGTACAGCGTCAACACTCAATGCACCGATTATTCCCGGCTCTTTCGAGGACGGTATACAGAGCTGTACGCGTGTGTGCTGTCATTTGATGAAAAGACAATGACCGGAAGCGGTGTTGGTTTTGATTCTCTGGGAAAGATACAACACTTCAACTATGAAGAACCGATTGACAGTTTATACGATGAGCTGGTCGACGAAGGGAGGTTCCGATATTGCCGTCCAGGTGAAGAAGCGTATGCCAGAGCATTAGAAATGGGCATACTCAACATGTCATGCAAGACAGATGAACAGGGAAACAGGGGTTATTCATATCGTTCAATTTGGGAATAAAACGGCCTCCGGATGACGGAGTCGGGCTTTTACAATGATCAAGGATTGAGGTGACTCCTAAGAGAATGAGTATTTATCTGACGGGCGACACGCACGGCGGCATTGAACGGTTTCGGGATCACAAAGGTTTCAATAAGGACGATACTGTCATCGTCCTGGGTGATTTCGGCGTCATCTGGCACAAGCTTGAGAACGTCTACGGGTATGTCATAACAGAACGGCCCAAGATTGAGGAGCTGGATCGCTACGGCTGCACGTTCTGCTTCATCGACGGCAACCATGAAAATCATGACCGCCTCGCCGCGCTGCCCGACGTGCCGCTGTTTGGCGGCATTGCGGGCCAGGCCGGTGAACATGTGTTCCACCTGCGGCGCGGACAGGTGTACGAGATCGAGGGCAAGTCGTTCTTCTGCATGGGTGGGGCGATGTCGATCGATAAAGAGTGGCGCACCGAGGGCGAGAGCTGGTGGCCGGGGGAAAACATCACGGCCGACGACATGCGGCGCGGCGTCGAGGCGCTGGAAAAGCGCGGCAACAAGGTCGATTACGTGCTCACCCACACGCCGCCGGAGCGTGTCTTGCGCAGACTGCTCGACGTAGGCTCGGGGCATGCCAAGCTGAAAGACCCCAACGCGAGGCTGCTTGACCAGTTTTACGAGACGGTGAAGTTCAAAAAGTGGTTTTTCGGTCACATGCACTTTGACGCTACGGTCATCGGTGAGAAGAATTTCGTGGGGCTGTATCAGCGGATCATCAGGCTGGGAAACGCGCGCGAACTGAAAAAGATGCTACATATCAGGAAGCTCAGCTTCTATTAAAGAGGTGACAAAAATGTCTACGACGTACACATCGTATCCCGCGTGCTTTTTCAAAGACGATAATGAGAAATGCGCTTATACCGTCATCTTTCCCGATTTGAGAGAGGGCACCTGCGGTGAAACGCTCGATGAGGCGTTTGCGATGGCGCAGAATCTGCTGGCTGGTTATATTGAAGGAGACGCTGATTAATTCACCCGCGCCCTGCCGGGACGTTTGCCGTCTGACTGCGTCGAAGCTCGTCAACATAGCACCGTTATGCCTCTTCGCTTCTCCTTGCCAGACGACGAAATTCCTCGACAGGTCATCGGACTCATTGAATCAGTGTCTCCTTAAACGCCGCGCCTTTGGGGCATAGTCGCGCCGATGATCGTGCTGGGAACTCAGATGTTGTCATCGCGCCGCGAATTCATGAACGGCGCCGATCACTGATTTTTGGTACATGACACGATCGTCTTCGGTCATGATCGGTATTTTCCAGACCTGATATTCCGTCTTGGGGACGAGCATGGATAAAACCGCTCCCGTATGCGGCTTCAGTCCCGCGCCGCGCACTTCGTCGTTGAGATCGTTGCTCATGAACGTGACACCGCCCAGTTCTTCGCTGACGAAGCGATTGAGTTCGGCGGCCAGCCTGACTTTTTCAAATGACGTTTCGGCCGCGCACAGCTGCTCGGCAAGCGTTTTGATGTGCTCACCCGCCTTACGCGTCGCGCTGCGCAGATTTCCGCTGCCTAAAGGCATCGCGTCAAAAAGGCAGATGTGGGGGATCCCTTCTTTTTCCATCGCGCGGCAGAGCGCTACGGCTATACGTTCGTGATCGACGCCCTTCTGAGCCCGCACCATCATGCGAGCCGTTTGCAGGGGATCGCACAGGTCGGGCCGATACAGTTTGCTTTCGATGATGATGCTCGGCAGTTCTGTCAGCCCAAGCTCACGCATCGCTTCCCCTTTGAGGCCGAGGGGCGTGTTGCCCTCATAATCCTCGTCGGGGCCTATGCCGCCCTCGGTAGCGTTCAGCACCATCATGACCGAGACCGGGATGCCGTCGATCTCGATGACTGTTCCCAGCACGCTGTCCAGCCGGCCGGGAAGCTGACAGTCAGTCAGAACTGCTTTCCCGCCTGAAACAGCGGCGAACGTGTCGAAGACGGCCAGTGCGCACGCGGCTTCGAGTGCGCTGGCGGCTTCCCCGGCGCCTTGACCGTACACGCGCCCCATGGCCTTCATCGCGGCCGCCTGGGGAAAAAGGGCATCGCAGCCGACGGCGCGTTCGCACAACTCGGCCTCGAAGGGCGTAAAACCGCGTCGCGCAAAAGCGCGCCCCGTGCCGCCCCCTTCTGTTTTGACGGAAACGTATCCCGTGTCCGGATCGGCGGCGGCGCTGACTATGCGTGCTGACACGTTCAGAGCCTGCCGGATCAGGCTCCCGGCAACGACAAATCCCGCCGAATCGTCCTGAACGATGGAGCCGACGCTGTGCGCATGTCCCACTCCGACATGGCCCACGATGCCCAGGAGCCCTTGTTTGCGTGATGAGAGCTGTATATCTGTCCTCATGACGATCACTCCAATCCAAAATCGATCTGCACTATCCGGCTTGGCCTGCCGGCTTTGTTGGACACTTCTTTACCGATCACCTGAACGTAACCGGCATCCATCAGTTTTGTCAGCATACGCTGGAAATTTCGCACGCTTCCGCCATACAACTGAGCGAGTTGTTTAGAAGTTGTATATTCGATGCCATACTGCCGTATCAAAGAATCTAATCGGCTGATCGCACGGGCGCTGACGCCGCTCCGTCTGGCGATCTCGGTCAAATTTCGTTCAAGCGGTTCCTTTTCTGTTTTGGGGCGGGCGGCTTCGACGATCGGACCGTCGAGGCTCATGTCTTCCCAGCACACGTACATGCAGCTAGCTCCGTATGTTCGCGCGCGCCTGAGCGCCAATTCGGCCGACCTCTTTGAATGCGCCGGCTGAAGAGCCAGCCCCACACCGGCATAAACATGCCGCACGAGGTCGATCTTACTGATCTCCTGCAGCAGCGGCAGATAACTCAACTGTTCGGTTTCGTGCGTCATTGACGACTTTTGCGCGACGAGGTAAAAGGAACTTTCTCCCTCTTCGTAGACGGCGGCGTCTATGCTTTGGGCAAAGACATAAACGCGGTCCCGTATTTGGCTCTTGAGGCGCAGAAGCTGAAGGACGCTGCGATCGTACACCGGATGCTCCTCCAGATACTCAACGCTGATCGCGACGGTTGCCGTTGATTCGGTACCGATATGATCGAGCTTATGGCTCAACAAAAGGTATTTGACCGCGCGAATGATCGAATCAGACGATTTGCTGTTCATCATGCACGGCAGGCCGGCTTTGCGCAGAAGCCTGTACACCTTGTCGACGCCCGTGATGGCGCAGTGAGTTTCTCCGCGTTCGATGTGCTCTTTGTGAAACTGAAACAGCTTTTCGACATACTTGGGCGAAAATAGCGAATGCGCGGCAAACAGGACTTTTATGTCGGAGGGGGTGTAGCCGAGCTCATGATATGCGTCATAGACCATTCGCCGATCGATGCTGTCAAACGTGACCCGCGTGATGTCGTATTCCTTCAAAAAGCCGGCTTTCAGCAGCGTGAACACAAGTGACAGCATGTCGCGGGGCGGAAAACTCCACGGACATTCGGGATGTATATAGTGAACGGCGTATTCAAAAGGTAGCGTTCCGGTAAATAAGACGGCATCCAGCTTGCCCTGATTTTCGGACACGATGCGGAGCGTTTCGGTGTAATCATTATAAATCAAGGGTGTGATCGTGACAGGGATGTGCATTGAATCCACCGCCTGTTCAACTTCCCAAACGCTTTGCTGCGGACCGATCACGCCGAGGTTCATGCTCATGCCGCCTCCTTTCCTCAGCTCGATTGTATCAGGCAGAGCCTAGCGATTCAAGAGAATGCAGGGCTCCCCCTGAGGAGAACCCTGCATTCATAATGTGTTACAAGAAAAGGGGAGTGCCGGGGCCGATCGGCAGCCCAAGCAGCATGAATACGACCAAAAGCAGGATCAAGCCGACCAGCAGCGCCAACGAATATGGCAGGGTCATCGAAAGCATCGTGCCGACGCCGATGCCCTCCCGGTCTTCGGGTTTTGAATACTCCGCCATGATGCCGAGCACGATCGGGATGAAGTAGCTGACCGGGGCGATGGGATTCGTCGTTGAATCGCCGATGCGGTAGCACAGCTGCGTCAGAGCCGGCGAGAATCCCATTGTGGCAAACATGGGCACGAAGATGGGGGCAAGCACCATCCATTTTTCGGAGGCGCCGGTCATGAACAGATTCAGCACGGCACACAGCAGCACAAACATCACGGCCAGCGGGATGCCCGTCAAGTTCATGCTCTTGAGGAATTCTCCGCCGCGCACGGAAAGGAGCACGGCCAGTTTGCTGTCGGCAAAGAAGCGGACGAAATAAGCTGCGGGCAGCGAAACGGCAAAGAACACCAGCGATCCGCGCAGACCGTTGCTCATCAGCGCAGGAATGTCTTTTTGGCTTTTGATCGTTTTCGCCCCTAGGCCGTACGCCAATCCGGTGAAGAAAAACGCAAAGAACAAAATGAACACGATCGAGCTGACAAACGGCGAAGACGGCAGCAGCGCGCCGGTATCCGTCCGCAAAAAGGCGTTGCTCGGCACCGTCAGTGCAAGGATCAGAGCAAGGTAGGCAAGCGCCGCGATCCCGGCCCATTTCAGCCCGCGAGCCTGATCGGGCGTGATTTCCTTTGACAGTTCACGCTGAGCATCGATCTCGCCGATCGTCACAAACTTGCTCATGATCTTTTCCGTCACGAACGTGATGATCAGAGCAACCACAAATGAGGCCGCGAACATGTAGTAATAGTTGATCATAGGGTGGCTGGCCGCTTTGATGCTCATGCCGCCCGCGGCCGACTCCGTGATGCCGGCCAGCAGCACGTCGGTACCGGCGATCATGAGGTTTGCCGACCAGGCGCCGTGCGTAGCGCAGTAACCGGTCAGAAGCCCGAGGATCGGGTTGCGGCCCAGCGACGCGAACAGCGCCGCGCCGATCGTCGCCGAAAACACGATGCCGGCGTTGGAAGCGATATTGGCGCAAACGCCGACAAGCGCCAGCACAAATGTGACCATAAACGGAGGCGCGCTCATGAGTGACTTGCGCAAAACCGCATCGAACATGCCCGTATCCTGAGCGAAACCGATGGAGAGCATCATCACCATGATCAGCCCCAGCGGGGGGAAGTTTTTGTACGTGTTGACGAAGCCCATCATGTGTTTCTTGATGTAATCTCCGGTGAGCAGGCTTTTAATGGTTGCGGTCGTTTCTACAGCGCCTTTACCGGCCGCCCCTGCCGACACGTAGGTGATTTGCGTGCCGTCCAGCCAAACCGACGCGATCAGGACGAGCACGGCCATCCCCGTGAACAAGAAAAACGGATGCGGCAATTTGTTGCCGACGCGTTCAATGCCCTTCATCAGGCGGGCAAACAAACTTCTTTTTGCAGTATTTTCCATGGTCAAACGCTCCTTTCATGAGGCCAACGCTGGTGTTTCAGCGAACGGGAGACAGCACGATGCGGCGCACCAGCTCTGCCGCTTTGATAAACTCCGGGATCGTGATCTTTTCATAGAGCGCGTGCGGGTCGTTATACCCCACAGCGACGCCCACGCAGCGAAGGCCCCGCGAACAAAAATTATTCGCGTCCATCCCCCCCATGCCCATCTGGATGGAAGGCTCAACGCCCATGGCTCTCATCGCGTCCAGCAGCCGCCGCATTACGGCCTCGTCTTCATCCACGCGGAAGCCGTCATAGGCAATTTCAAACTTGATTTCAAGCCTGGCTTGTGTCTCCGAAATCCTCTTTCGGCAGTGCGACTTTACCTCTTCGAGGTACGACAGCAGCCCATCTTTGTCGTGGTTCCTCAGTTCGGCCTGTATGGTGACGTGATCGCAGACGGTGCCGATGTTGCTTCCGCCGGAAATAACTCCGAAGTTGGATGTCGCCTCCGGCCCCAGGCGGCCTTCGGGAAGCCCGTCTAGGATATGCGCCGTCGCCATGATTGCGTTGACGCCGCGCTCGGGGTAGTTCCCGGCGTGCGAAGCCTTGCCCCACACGTCAAGCGTGAGCACGCCCTTATAAGGGGCGCGGCTGACGATGCGGCCCACCGCTCCTGACGTATCGAGCACATAGCCGATCTTGGAACGCAGACGCGAGCAGTCGAAATGCAGGCTGCCCTGCAAACTGATCTCTTCGCAGACAGTGAAGACCACTTCGATCGTCTGATGCGGCTGGCCACTTTCGACCGCCTGCCTGACCCCTTCGAGGATGGCTTCTACGCCCGCTAGATCGTCGGCCGCGAGGATCGTGCTCCCGTCCGACGTGATCGTGCCGGCCGCCTCGTCGACGACCGGGCATATCCCGTTGCCCGGCGGCACGCGGTCCATATGGGCGCAGAACATCAGCTCCCCGGGCAGTTCTCCCGGCAGGACGGCATAAAGGTTGCCGGCGTTTCCGCCGATCGTTTCCCCCGCCTCGTCCTCAGTGACCGAAAAACCCAGCGCTTCCAGTTTTTCTTTGAGCCGGTCCGCCATACGCCGCTCGTTTTTTGTTTCCGCGTCGATTTGCGCCAACTCGATGAATTCGTCTACCATACGATGCCGTGCCATGCGATACCTCCTCTTCGGCCCCTTTGCGAGCCGCTCCCCGTGCAGCCGCCCGCCGTCCCGTGCGTGTGTGTCGCAAATCAGCGGCAAGCGCTGTCGTCTGCCGGGGCGGCTTGGCAACTTCATTAAAAGTATATCTACTTTTGTGATGGCGGTATAGTGCCCAAAATTCTGTCGTTAATTCGCCCCCGGTACAGGTTCACTCATACGGCTGCATGTGCCTCCCGCTGCCGGGAATACGCCCAGCGGCCGTTTTACTTTTGTGCTGCGCACCGACGTGCGGGGACGGCCGCGGAACAGGCTGACGGAGCTTCATTATAAACGCTTGCCTTTTTGTCGTGCCATGATACAATGTATTTTGGCGTGGGTTGAGTTTATTTTTCATTCATTTCTTAAAAAATATCTTAATCTTCGCTGGAGCAAACATTATTCAGAAGGATGGCGATACGTATGGAAGAGAAAACTACCGTTTCAGCCGGCAGTGAACCTGTCTTGGTGACGATGGAAACGGGGAAGACAGTTGACGTGAGGACGCTCAAAGCGTCGGATCACGCCAAGGCTTTGAGCCCGTCGGTGCTTTTGGTGACGGCGCTGGTGTCGTGTCTGGGCGCGATCATCGGCCTGGAGCTGATCACCCGCGTGGGCGTGAATCAGAATACGTCGATCACCGGCGCGCTGCTGGCGGTCATCCTGGGATTGATCCCGGGGCCGCTGTTCCGAGCGTTCCGCAGCGTCCATGCCCAAAACCTTGTGCAGACTTCGATCTCGGGTGCCTCATATGCGGCTGCCAACGCGATGATCCTGCCGCTGTGCATCCCTGTCCTGCTGGGCAAACCGGAACTGGTCTATCCCACGCTGATCGGCGTGACGCTAGCAACGATCATCGACGGGTACCTGATCTACCGGGTCTTCGACTCGCCGATGTTCGTCGCCACGAATCCGTTCCCCTCGGGCATCGCCACGTCGGAGACGATCCTGGCGCTGGCCAATCGCGGCAAGCGCTCGCTGCTGCTGTTCGTCGGCATTGCCGCCGGCGCCTGGGGAAAGAGCATGGGGATCTCGATGGATCTTTTCGGCGTTTCGTGGTTTGGCAATATCGTCGCCATGCTGGCCTTCGCGCTCGGAAGCATTGTCAAGGGCAGCGCCATCCCGGCGTGGAAGGCTTCGCTCGGCGGCGCGTCGCCCGTGATGATCACCTATCTGCCGCATGGGATCATGGTCGGCGCGGGGCTTGTTTCGCTGCTCCAGGCTGCTGTCGTGCTCAAAAAGCGTCACAGCGCCGATACCGACACCGAGAACTGCTCTGTCGAAGCCGGCACGATGCGCCGGGTGTTGTTCGGCGGCTTTGCCGCTTATCTTGTCGTGGCCGTGCTCCTGGCCGTGATCACCGGCATTTACACGCAGATGTCGACGGCGATGCTGGCGGCGTGGATCGTCTTTGCAGCCTTTGCCGCCATCGCTTCCGAGCTGGTCTGCGGACTTTCTGCCATGCATTCCGGCTGGTTCCCCGCCATGGCAACGGCGCTCATCTTCCTGATGATCGGCGTCATCATGGGCTTCCCGGAGACGGCGCTTGGCATCCTTGTTGCCTACACCGCCGCGACCGGTCCCGCGTTTACCGATATGGCCACCGACCTGAAAGCCGGCTGGATCCTCAGAGGACGCGGCTCTAATCCGGAGTTTGAGATGGCCGGGCGCCGTCAGCAGTTCATCAGCGAGCTGGTCGGCTACGCCGTGGCGGTGGGTATGGTCGCGCTGATGGCCAACAGGTACTTCAGTCAGAACCTGTTCGTGCCGACGGCGAAGACGTATATCGCCACGATCAAGGCCGGCGCCAATTCAGAAATCGCCAAGTGGCTGCTGATCTGGGCCGTGCCGGGCGCGATCGTGCAGTTCTTCGGCGGACACCGTCAACTGGGCATCCTGTTCGCCACTGGGCTTTTGGTCGGCAACACGAAAAACGGCCTGACCGTGCTCGCCGCTTTGGCGATCCGCTACGTCCTCGTCAGCTGGAAGAAGAAGCAGGCGCAGGATCTGCTCTACATCCTGGGCGCCGGCTGCATCGCCGGTTCCGCGCTGTACAGCTTCTTCACGTCCACGCTGAAACTGGCGCATGTGCGGAAAAAATAAAGGAGGCAGGCATCCATGTCGCTGTTATACACCATGAAAGCCGCTGAGCTGCTCGATTCGCCCGCCGTAAACGGGCAGGCTGTCAAAGACGCGTTGATCGAAGCGGGCGTGCCGGCAGAGCAGATCGTCGTGAAGACGGTGCAGGGGCCGAAGGGCTTTACCGATTTCGTCAAGGTGTGGTTTTGGGGAATGCGGGGCAAGCACAGCGGCGGCAGCGCCCCGACGATCGGCATCGTCGGCCGCCTGGGCGGCATCGGCGCGCGCCCCGACCGAGTGGGGCTGGTGTCTGACGGAGACGGCGCGGTCACGGCCGTGGCCGTGGCAATGAAACTGGGCGCGATGGCCCAAAAAGGCGACTGGCTGGCCGGCGATGTGTTCGTGTCGACGCATATCTGCCCCAACGCGCCGACGCGCCCGCACGACCCTGTGCCGTTCATGGGGTCGCCCATCAACATGACCATCTCCAACCGCGAGGAAATGGGGGAGGAGCTCGACGCCGTGCTGTCGATCGACACCACGCGCGGCAACCGCATCATCAACGCGCGCGGCTTTGCCATTTCGCCCACTGTGGTGCAAGGCTGGATCCTGCGCGTCAGTGAAGACCTGCTGGAGCTGATGGGTTATGTGACCGGCGAAGCGCCCAAGACCTTCCCGCTGACGATGACCGACATCACGCCCTACGGCAACGGGCTGTATCACATGAACAGCATTTTGCAGCCCTGCACGGCCACAAAAGCCCCGGTGGTGGGCGTGGCGCTGACGGCGCAGACCGTGGTGCCCGGCTGCGGCACAGGCTGCTGCCAGCCTGCCGACATCGAAGCCGCGGTGCGCTTCTGCATCGAAGCGGCCAAAGCCTTCGGCGAGGACAAGTGCCGCTTCTATGACCCCGCCGAATTCGACCTGGCCGTGCGCCGCTACGGCGCCATGACCGCGCTGCAAGGCTTCGGCGCCCTGCCGCCGCAGGACTGAGCCAAAGGGGCACACCATGACGTTGAAAGTCGGCACAGTCACGATAGGGCAGGCGCCCCGCGTCGATGTCACGCCTGATTTGAAGCAGATCCTCGGCAGCGGCATCGAGCTGGTGGAAGCGGGCGCTCTAGACGGTCTCAGCCGCGAGCGCATCGCCGCCATGGCCCCGCGCGAAGGCGATTACGTGCTGGTGACGCGCCTGGCAAACGGCGAATCCGTCACCATCTGCGAACGCGAAGTGACGCCGCTGGTGCGGCAAAAGATCGCCGCGCACTTTGAAAGCGGCATCCAGGCGGTGCTGCTGCTGTGTACGGGCGAGTTTCCCGATTTTTCCGGCGCCGGGCTGCTGCTTGAACCGCGCCGCGTGCTGTTCAACATGGTGCGGGCGGTGCTGCCGCCGCGCGCGCGGCTGGGCATCTTTTCCCCTGACGCGGCGCAGACGGAGCGGTCGGCCAAGCGCTGGTCGGCCCTGACGCCAAACGTGCGCTCCGTGGCCGCTTCGCCTTACGTCTCGCCGGATGAAAGCGTGCCAGCGGCCGCGGAAGAGCTGGCCCGCTGGGGCGCCGACGCTGTTGTGATGGACTGCATCGGCTACTCGCTGGCGATGAAGGCACAGGCGCGCCGCATTCTCGGCCGTCCTGTCATCGTCGCGAGGTCGGTGGCCGCGAGGATGCTGGCCGAACTGGTGTAAGGACACCGAAAACACAAAATGGCCGCTTGGCACTTCCCGTTGTAGGAAAAAACGCCAAGCGGCCGTTTTCTGTGTTTTGACACGCGAGCGGGATTCCTTCCTCGATGCTGGCTGCTATGGTAACGGTTGACGTGGAAGAGTATTCCCGCACGTACTTCCAGGAACAGGGCAAAGTGACATGTCTTTTGCCGGCGGAGCTTATCCCTGCCGCCTGGGATGCTGAGATCGATTTTTCGCAGGTGCTGCAAGAGGCTCTTGAGGCGCGGATGAAAGACCTTCCTCAGTAAGAATTTTTGTCTGAGTGATTCGCGCGAAACCAATTATGAGAACTTTTTAAATTCAAACATAATGGCATTACAGTTCATTATTTGATATTTGCGTCGGCGTGGGTGTTTTTGAGAATAACTATTGATAACGTTCATTTATCGATTTATAATTCTGGCTGTGATTCCCCCGTTTTTTTGTACAAAAATCTGAACTGGCCACCGCGAATTTGTGAACCAATTTTCAATGAGGAGAGAGAAAAATGATCGATCCCGAAATGGAAATCTGCCATCTTAAAAGATGCTACTCGGACTTTTGGGGAATGCTCAGGAGAAACAATGACTTTTACGAGGAGTTCCTGATCCGCGGCGACAGTCTCAGAGACGATCACTCGCGGAAAGAAGATCTGCTGCGTTTTCTGGAATGGTGCGATGTGCGGATCATGGAGCTCTACGAGGAAAACAAGCGGTTGCTCGAAACAGGTCAGAAAGGGATTTAAGAAATGACAGATCAAGAAACCATCATCCGGCAGCGCATGACGATCCTTGAACTTGAGGACGAAGTTCTTACTCTGCGCAGCGCACTGAGGGACGCTCTGAACTTCGCGCATGAGACTGCAGTGCGTTCCTCCGGCATCGGCATCGACGTAGGACTGTTGGGGATATCCAATCTGCTGGAAGAGACGATCCGGCGGGGGCTGCAGCTCAACGAAGCTTACCGCCCTCTGCTTGACGGAGATATAAAACATGGACGCCGTGATCTCTGACTCGCGACCCCAGAGCGCTATGTCATCCGTTCCTGAGAAATACCGAGCGACGCTGCGCCGGCTGCTGGATGCATCAACAGCCGACGCGACCCGCCGCGCTTATCGCGGGCAGCTCCAGCGCTTTTCGGACTGGTGCGTTGAAAACGCTCTTTGCCCGCTGCCGGCAGCGCCGGAGACTGTGGCCGCCTTTATCTCGTATTTGGCTGAAACCGGGAAGGGAAACGCGACGGTGAATCAGGCGCTCGCGGCGATTTCGGCCGCGCATCGCGCTGCCGGTCTTGAGTCGCCGACAAAAAATATTGCCGTTCAAAAGACCGCCAGGGGCTTTCGGCGGGAGTTCGGCACTGCCCCCAGGAAAAAGCCCGCAGCCACTGCTGATCTCGTAAAGCGGATGCTGATCGCTCTTGAGGCAAGAGGCACTGCCCGCGACGCACGGGACGCCGCACTGCTGGCTGTCGGTTTTGCCGGTGGCTTTCGCCGCAGCGAGCTGGTCGCGCTAAATGTCGAGGATCTGTCCTGGGAGACAGAGGACGGCTGCGAGTGCTGCGTGATCCAGGTGAGGAGGTCTAAGACTGATCCGGAAGGACACGGGGCTGAAAAGGCTGTGTTTGCTGAGAACGATCCCAGGTTCTCCCCCACGCTGCTGCTGCGCAAGTGGCTCGATTTGGCGGCCATTTCAGAAGGGCCTGTCTTTCGCCGCATCCGGCGCGGCGGGCATGTGACGGGGGCGAGGGTGACGGATCAGGTGGTGATGGTCGCCGTGAAGCGGGCTGCCGCTCTCGCTGGCATCCAGCTTAACTTGTCCGCTCACTCGCTGCGCAGCGGCTTTGTCACGACGTGTGTTCGCCAGTGCAAAACGCCTGATGAGATCTCGGTACAGACTGGACACAGGTCGATGAATGTGCTGATGGGGTATTATCAAAGACAGAACGTCAGAGAACGAAACGGTGCCCGCGGGGTTCTAGGGTAGTAGCGGTGCGGCAGAACCTATGATTACACTAGAACCAATTGTTTATACATACTAACATATATTTTACAATGTTAGAATTGCATGAAAGGAAATAAAACATTACTCAGAGTATCACATACTATCATTGTTATACCCTTTACTATTGAGACACTGCTCACTACCGATGAGTGATGGAGCAAAGCTGACAAGATACATCGCATTCTTCAGCAAGGGATGCAAATTAAAACAGCAACCGTAGACACACGGTTGCTGTTTTTCGTCGTTTTTGGCGTTTTATTACCGAAAATATTTCCTTTATCTCCTTTGTTGTTAGGTCCATTTACAACAGGAAGTCTTGTATTTCACTTAACCAATCGTCTTCTCAAAACTGACGTACTCGGACAGCTTCGTCAGCTCGGCGCGTTCTTTTTGCGTGCACAGCATATCGGCATAGTCTCGTGCGTCACCGGTCTTTTTGAGCATGTTCAACACGTCCCACTGGGCCTTGATCGTTGCGCGGATAAGCGTCTGCGGATACTTTACCAGTTTGAAGCCCATCTTCTGAAGCATCGCAGGTGTGTAACCTTCGGTGACTGTGCCTTCAACTACAGAGACCGACATGGGAATGTCAAGCTTCGCGAGCCGCTCAACGTCTTCGCGCGTCGGGATCGCACTCGTGAAGATCATATCTGCGCCTGCGTCAATGTAGGCTTTCGCTCGCCTCAGCGCTTCGTCGAATCCCAGCGAAGATGAACAGTCAGTACGAGCGATGATGAGAAAATTCGGATCGTTGCGCGCAGCGATGGCTGCGCGAATGCGCCTACACATATCCTCGATGGACACAACTGTAGTCCCGAAATAAGCGCAACGCTTGGGGAAAGTTTGATCCTCCATCTGAATTCCCGCCACGCCCATTGCCTCGTATTCCTCTACCATGCGCTTAATGGGCAGGATGCCACCGTAACCGGTATCCACATCGACCATGACGGGAATGGAAACTGCCAGCAGGATATTGCGGATCACGTCGCGGTATTCGCCGTATGAAAAAACGCCGATGTCAGAGATCCCCATATAGGCATTCGTGAGTGAAGCACCGCTGACGAATACAGCGTCAAATCCTGCCTGTTCAATCAGAGATGCAGAAAGCGGGTCATAACAGCTGGGCGCGACGAGGATTTCATCGCGGTCCAGCAGCTCGTGCAAACGTTTTGTACCAAGGTTCTTTTTCACTTCATTTCCTCCTCTTTAGGTGCGCAGACGACTCCCTCGACAGCCGACGCCGCGACGGTTGCGGTGGAAGCGAGATAAAGCAAGGCGTCGGGACTGCCGAGCCGACCGCGAAAATTGCGGTTGGCATTGACGATGCAGACCTCGCCGGGACCAAGCAGGCCGTCGTGCGACGAACCGCAGGGGCCACAGCGAGGCGGACAGAAAATGCCCCCCGCTTCCACGATCGTCTGGATATATCCTTTGTTTAGGGCTGTCAGATAAATCTCGCGCGAAGCAGGAGTAACAATCAAACGGACGTGTGGAGCAGTTTTCTTTCCCTTGAGGATCGCGGCGGCCATTTCGAGATCGCGAAGCAAACCTCCCGTACACGAACCGATGACTGCTTGATCGATTTTGACACCTTCCTTCAGATCGCGGGCTGGAATGATGTTGTCGTATCCATGTGGCTGTGCGACCAGCGGAGGCAGGTCCGTCACGTCGAACTCGACTGTTTGCGAATATTCGTAGTCGCTGTCGGTCATAGGAATCGGAGCGTCCCAAGTAACACCACGCGAACGGAGATAGACGAACGTCTTCTCGTCCGGCTGCATGTATCCGAACTTAGTTCCTAGTTCTACGCTCATGCTGGAAATCACGCTACGCTCTTCAATACTTAGCGAGTCGACATAAGTTCCAGCGAACTCGACGGCGGTGTAGATGAAACTGCCGGTGCCAAGCTGTTTCAGCAACCACAGCGCGATATCTTTAGGGCCTGCGAGCGGCGATGGCCGGCCGTTTAAGATGATTTTGGCAATTTTGGGCACTTTGAACCACAGATGCCCCGTCATGACGACAGCCGTCATTTCAGTCTCGCCGATACCTGCGGCCAATGCGCCAAGAGCGCCGCCAGTGCAGGCGTGCGAATCGGTACCGACAATGACACGTCCGGGGGTAATCCACCCCTGCTCCATCATCAGAATGTGAGATACGCCGCAGCCTGCTTCGTTGATATGCGTACAGCCTTTGCTCATAGCAAAATCTCGCCAAGCTTTCTGCTTTGTGGCCGAGTTCAGTTTGCACGACGGCGCGTCATGATCGAAATAGATGGCCATTTTTTCGGGAATAGCGAACGGCTCGCGTTCGAGGCCGTGTTTTTTCATGAGCTCCATAACCTTGGGACCGGCGCGGTCATGTAACATTGCGCTGTCAACGTTGACCTCAACGATCTGACCGGCGTGAAGTTCAGTGTTTCCGCTGGCGCGAGCCATGATCTTTTCAAGCGCGTGCATTTACTCCACCGCCTTTCTTTTTTGTGCGGCTATATGTTCCAGCAAACCACCGTCAGCGATAATCTCCTTCACAAAGTCCGGCTGCACCGTGCCGTGCATGACCGTCCCATCAGAAAGAATCACAGTGCCGGTGCTCAGATCGAGATCGATTTCATCCCCATCGCAGCTAGCTTCGGAAATCCCTTCGCATTCCACGATGGATAGCGCGCCGCGGTTAATGCAGTTACGGAAAAACGTGCGGCTGAACGACTCGGCCACGATGGCATACAGACCGCATGCGGCCAGTGCAATTACAGCTTCTTCACGACTTGATCCGCAACCAAAGTTTTTCCCGACCACAAGCACGTCGCCCTTACGGACAGTTTTTGCAAAATTGGGATCGAGATTTTCAAAGACATGCGTACCCAATTCTTCCTCACTGAGGAAATTTGTCAAATGGCGGCTTGCGATGATAAGATCTGTATTGATATTGTCTCCGAATTTATGAATGGTATGTTTCATAGATTATTCTCCTTACGCTGAACGGCGCTTTTTCAGCCAGTTTGCCGCCAGTGGCAGGCAGAAACTGAGGACGATGAGGACAAGCAGCGTTTGATTAAGCGTTCCTTGAATGAAAATAGCAAAAGCTCCCTTCGACAGCGCCAGGGAGCGGCGCAGATTGTTTTCAATCAGCTCCCCGAGCACGAATCCAAGCACAGTTGCGGCTGGTGCGAATCCGTAGCGTTTCATGAAAAAACCGACAAGACCGAAGATAAACGCAAGTATAATGCCAAAGGCATCATTGTTGATCGAAAACGAACCGATTGCAGCGAACATGATCACGGCAGCGGAGAGAAACGATTTGTCGACCGAAGTGATTTTAACAGCTGGCCTGATGATTAACGTACCCAGCGCCAGCATGACAAACTGGGCTACGAGCATACAGGCCATGATCGTGTAAGGAACTTCGGGATGCTGCGTAAACAGCAAAGGGCCGGGAGCAATGCCTTGGAGGCTAAACCCTGCGAGCAGAATGGCCGTGGAGTTGGAGCCGGGAACTCCCAGTGCCAGCAGCGGAACGAGTGCACCGGCAGGAACAGCGTTATTGCCAGCCTCGGGCGCGGCAACGCCGCGTATGTCGCCCGAGCCGAACGTTTCCGTGTTCTTGCAAAAATTTTTCGCCTGCGAGTAGCACAACCACGATGCGATCGAAGCGCCCGCCCCCGGCAGCACTCCGACTACCGTGCCGATCATGCCGCAGAGGATGGAGATCGGCGTGATGGAGAAAATCTCGCGCACAGCGGGGAATTTAATTTTGGCCTTTTCGGCAATTTTCCTCGTGATTTCGCCCGTAAAAATCTGGCGGAACACCTCGCTGACTGCAAACAGTCCGACAATCAGCGGGATCAGATTGAACCCTTCGATCAGTTTGTACTGTCCAAACGTGAAGCGCGGTGCGGCACTGATCGGGTCCATGCCTACCGTTGCCAGAATCAGTCCGAACAGCGCTGAAATCAAACCTTTCAGCTGACTCTTGCCCGATACTGAGCCAACGATGCTGAGGCCAAGGATACCGACGAGCATGTACTGCGAAGGGCCAAATTTGAGCCCAAACGACGCCAGCGGCACGGCGAAAATCACTAGCAGAATCACGCTCACCACACCGCCAACAAAGCTGGAATACAGCGAGGTAAACAGCGCTTCGCCCCCGCGTCCCTGAAGCTGCATCTCGTAGCCGTCGATCGCGGTTGGCGCGTTGGAGCCGGTTCCTGGCGTCTTAATAAGCACCGCTGGGATCGAACCGCCGTACTCCGCCCCCACATACACTGCGCACAGCAGCGGCAGCGCCAGAAGCGGTTCCATGCCGTACGTGAGCGGGAGTAATAACGCCATTGCAACCGAACCCGAGATGCCAGGGATCGCGCCCCCAATGATGCCCCACAGCACGCCTGCTGCAACATAGATGATGCTTATAGGAGAAAGCGCCGTGCTTAAACCGTTCAAAAAATTGTGCAGCATTTTCGCCCTCCTTAAAAGTCGATAGGGACCTCGGGCAACAACACACCGAGGAAACTTCTAAAAAACAGCCAGAAAAACGCAGTCATACCGGCCGAATAGAACAAACACCACAGCAGCGCTTGCGTACGAAAATAGAGCGTCGTCAGCAACAGAAACGCAAATGTGCAAGGGATGAAGCCAACCGTCTCCAAGAAGCAAACGTAGAGCAGAATCTCCACACAGAACAGTAGCAGCGCCTGAACGTGGCGCTCTCCAGGCTTAAAGTCTTCCTTGCCGGAAAGTACGAACAGCATCGCCGACAACGCAGCCGTGCTGAGGCCAAGCAACCGCGGATAAATTCCTGCGCCAACAGGATCAAGCTTAGTAGCAGGAAAACTCAGCGATTCAACGGCGACATACACCCCCAATACGAAGAATATGAGAGCGCACACCCTGTGAATGTTGAAGTATTTCACGGTTTTCTCTCCTTTACGATATAAAATGTAAAACGATATTTGAAAAAGAACGCATGAAGGCGTTGACTCTGGCCTTCATGCGTTAAAAAATCAAAGATACGTGGCTAACGGCCTAAGATCGTCTCTTTGTTTTTGATAACAATATCGGCGATGCTGTCGTAGGCTTCTTTCAGCTTTTCTTTGGGCATCCACTGTGCGATTGCGCCCTCGCCGACTACATAAGCCTGGAATTCCGGCAAGTCGTACGCAAACTTGAACAGATTACAGAGCGTGTCAACTACTGCGTCTGGCGTATTTTTGGGCGCCGCGATGCCACGAGCTTTCATGATGACGAGATCAAAGCCGTTCTCCTTAGCAGTCGGAACATCAGGAAGCAACGCCGCACGTTCATCATTGAAAACGCAAAGCGCCTTGAACTGACCAGCTTCGATCTGAGATTTAATGTCGCCATACTCACCGAAACCAACGTCCACATGCCCGCCAAGGACGCCCGTTAACACATCATTGCCGCTGTCGAAAACAATCGAATTAACTTTGATGCCCGTTTCACCGACCACCATTGCCATTGTCACGGTACCAATGGAAGTGGGCTGTGACCGCCCCCAATTCATCTCACCAGGGTGGGCCTTAGCGTATTCGATCAACTCTTTTAGATTGTTATAAGGCTTGTCAGCCTTGCAGTAGATGAACTGAGGATCAAACATGAAACCGCAGACCATCTTAAAGTCGTCGTGACCGAGCGGAACGCTGGAAACCAGTTTAGCAATAGGAAGCGTGCTGCTCGTGCACAACAAGGTATAACCGTCGGGGCGCGCCTTGTTGACCGCCATAAAGCCGTTCGCTCCCCCAGCGCCAACGCGGTTTTCAACAACCATTGCATGACCGTTCAATTTCGGCTGAAGCATTTTGCCAAGTGTGCGCAACAGCAGATCGCCGCCGGTGCCAACTTTTGACGTCCAGACGCAGATGATGTCCTTCTTTGGGAAATCGTCTGCATACGCGGCAGCTGCGCCCAACGCGACGCATGTGAACAGCGTAAGAGCAAAAAGCTTACCAGTTTTCTTCATTCACACATACCCCCCGAATGACGTCTGCTCTCTTTTTTGAGCGCTAACGTCTGATATTTGGTACATGCAAAGTATATCAAGTTATCAAACCCTTAACAAGTTATCAATATTGATGTTACACATACAATCAAAAAGTAATAAGTTAAACCTGTGAAAAATTTTCATGTTATAATTAAACAGATCGGAAAGAAGCTTGCTTTTAGCATGTTTATAGAAAGTCAGTTCTTTTACTGCAAAAGACGACTTGCCCCAACTATATCCAAAGTTTCATGGGGAGATGAATGAAAGATGCGCTTTGAGTCTCTCGAAATGTTTCTCAGCGTCGTTGACGGCGGTTCGCTCGCAGCCGCAGCGCGAGCGCTCCATCTCAGCCAATCCGCTGTTTCTAAGGCAATCTCCGCACTTGAAGCGGAAATGGGCGAACCTTTGCTTCTTCGAGAACCGGGGCAAAGAAAGCCCATCAGGGCCACTGCAGCGGGCGAGATCGTAGTTCATCATGCGAGACTAATCTGCAAACAATATCGACAGTTAGCCATGGAGCTTGCCATGCGCCATGATCCGCTGAATCCGTTTGTTATCGGGACTAGTCCTACGACCAGTTCATCGCTTTTGCCTCTGCTACTTAAACAATTCAAAGAGCTGTATCCGCAATTCTCCGTCCGTACGAGTGCATTTATAAGCTCTACAGTGCACAGTAAGCTGCTTGAGCGCGAGTGCGACATCGCCATTTCCAGCACGTTGCCCATCAAAGGAGAAGCGGTTATCTGCGAGAAGTTTTTTTATGACCCGCTCGTACTGGTTGTTCCTAAAAGTCTCAACTCAGGCCATGAACGGCGCGACTGGCTCACGGTCGAGGAACTGATGAAACTTCCACTGTTGATCCGTGAGCAACAGTGCAATGTGACGCGTATGATCACCGAAGCGCTTCAGCTACATGGGAAGACAATGGAAAACCTTACTGTTGCCGCGCAAGTCTTCGGCAACGCTGCTGTGATGAAGGCTGTCAAGCTTGGTACGGGCGCGGGCTTTGTCACAGAATCTATTGTTGCGACCGACAGCGAAGTGCGTAATTACGAAATCATGCGAGTGCGAGGAATGCGGCTCGATCGCTATCTGTATTTGCTGAGACGTAAATACGATGACTTCTCTTTAGGTATGAAAATGTTCTGGGATTTTGCCAAAAGCTCCGTTTGGCACGCCAGTCTCGGCGCCTAAAATCCCCCCAATAAAACAAAGTTCCAATTCCCCGCTACATAAACAAGAGGGAAAGGCCGTCGTAAAAATTCATGTTTTGGCTCCTGATCTCAAGCTGTTCAATCCGTACTCCGTACACGCGGCTCCAGCCGAAATATCCGTTGCGCGAGGCTTCCTGAGCGGAATACATTCCAGCCTCAAAAGGGCAATCCGTTATGAATCATTTGGTCTAAACTAAATGGGGCGGCGCACAAAAAAAGAGAACCGCCTCGTATTATGTGGCGGCTCTCTGGTTATTACCATTGCACTCCTTCGGCGCTCCGACGTACAACTTATGGAATACAAAAACTGGACATACCGAACGGGCTATTGTCAGAATTCAAAGTCGAGCAACAGCCCGTTCGGTTTTCCAGATAACTAACGAAAATTGTTAAGAGAACATCTAAAAGTAAGGAGACGGTTTCAGTGGAGGAAAAAAGCGATAAACAGGATTTTCTGATGCAGTCATAGGAAACTAACATATCCCTGCGACATCTGGAAGCCTTTGTCGCAGTCGCAGAGCAAAGGAGTTTCACAAAAGCGTCTCAGTTACTCCATATATCACAGCCAGCACTCAGTATTGTCGTTAAACAACTAGAAAACTCCTTTGGCATACGTTTATTCGACCGTACAACACGCCAAGTCATACTCACCCATGACGCGGAGTTTTAATTAAAAATGCTCAATATCTGGTTAATCTTTTTCATAAATCCATCAACGAATTCACAAACATAGCCAAGTACCGCCAAGGGAAGAAGTCAAGTCCACAAAAGTGTGTAAATTGCAATCAGGTAAGATATCGGATAGCCAACACCTTATTTGAGAGCATTTTATATCATTTATACCAAGAAGCCGTTAAGCTGCCATAAGCCTGTGTCGTTCCAGAGCTACTCCTTTGAGTTGTCCAGCAAGACTGTCCAACAGAGCCGCCTCTTCTTTGGCGAAATGTACTTTGCTGTGGCCCGAATACCTTTCATCCAACTCCAGTAAGACGCTCCCCATCAGTCGCAGCAATGAAGCCTCATTCGGAAAAACGCTAATGACGTTTGAGCGGCGTTTCAATTCTTTGCTCAGGCGCTCTAGATGATTGCTCGTGCGGAAATAACGCCGCAGACTCTTCGGCAGCGTCATCACGATCATGACGCTTTCAAATCCCTCTTCAAGGCACTGCATTGCTTTCTCTGCGATGTCGCCATACTCTGCGATGATCTCGTCCCGCTTGCGACGTGCGGCTTCAACCGTTTCACTGTTATACATTTCCAGCAATTCGGCGCGAATGGCTTCCTGATACTGTTTCGGCGCATGATCAAGGATGTTCCTGCTGAAATGTGTTTGGCAACGCTGCCACGGTACTTCGGGAAAAACTCTGTCTATAGCGTCGACGATTCCTTCATGCGCATCTGATGTGATGATGCGTACTCCATGCAGCCCCCTCTCTTTCAATGATCCGAGAAAGGCGTTCCATGTGCTTTTTGTCTCATTGGGGTAAGCGCCCAAACCGATGATCTCGCGTTTTCCGTCTTTGGTCGTTGCCAACGCGATCATGAGTGATTTACTGACGATGCGGTGATTCTCTCTGACTTTAAAGTACGTGGCGTCGACCATGATAAACGGGTATTCTTTTGTCAGCGGTTTATTGCGAAATTGTTTTACTTCATCATCCAATGTTTTGCAGACTTCAGAAACGTCTGATTTGGAAACTGATGTGCCGCACAGCGTTTCGATCACGTTGCTGACTTTCCGGGTAGAAACGCCGTTGACAACCATCTCAGCCATGGAGGCCAGAAGCGCAGCCTCGCTGCGGGAGTAATTGTCAAAAAGCAACGTCTTGAACGGCTGGTTGCGGTGCCTGGGAACCTGTAAAGTTATCCGCCCGATTCGCGTTTGCAATGTGCGTTCACGAACACCGTTGCGAGAGTCTGTCCGAGCGTCCGTACGTTGATAGCGCGAAGCCCCCAGTTGTTGTGACGATTCTGCTTGAAGGATGCTGTTCAAACATTCCTGGAAAAGTTTACGGAATGCTTCATCGCGATTATCTGAAAGCAGGGCTAGTATTTCTTCTTGAGTCAGGGTAAGATTGATGTGAGCCATAGTCTTTCTCCTTTCGGTCGTGTGTTGTTAAGGGCAACAACATCTTACCTGAAGTCAGAGCCTATGGCTCGTGCTTTTTCAATTTACACCATTATACGGGCTTTGCCTTCATCTCGTAAAAGTCACTTGTAAACGATGATACTTGATGAGAGAAGTTCTCGGTCTGAAAAACGATAGTAGTCGTCGTCTTTAAGGAGCCACTTGATTATAAGTCCTGAACCGCAACCCTAATCAAACAGCCTAAATCACAAACGATTGCCTCATGATATAATCTGCCTAATAATACAGCTGTTCATGAAGGGCTGGCATGACACGGCCGGTACTTCTGAAAAAACGCGTCAGTTCCGGCTCCTGGAGAAATACGTGCACTCTTCAGAAGCACACTGATACTCTGTGCTGACAGACGTCCGGTTAGCGTTGCGCTGCGAAACACGGATGAAAGGGTTACTAAATCGAGGTGTGATCATACAATGCACTTTACCTTTGAATATATGAACAATTTTCTGTGTCGGTCGCTCCGGCTAGGTCGGGCTGCTGTGCTTGCTGTGCTGCTGGTAAGCCTGGGACCGTGCGCCGGTCTTGCAGAAAGCGCGGCAAGGGTTCCCGTAAAAGTGCTCCTCCTGCCCAAATTCGAAATCGGTCAGCTCACCGGCGACCTTTCCGGTGAGGCTCAGCATTACTACGATGCCTACCTGAAAGGTGGTGACAGGTACGAATTTCCTGATGACCCCGAGCTTGACGCACTTTATGTCAAAGACGGTGTAGCGCTCGGCATCGTAGGCATTGGCAAAGTTACATCGGCGCTCAGCGTCATGAGAATCATCACTGATCCCCGCTTCGACTTCTCAAGCGCGTACGTGATCTCGACCGGCTGCGCCGGTTCTTCGGTGGAAACGACCGTGATGGGCGACGTAATCATTGTCACAGCTGCTGTTGATTACGACATGGGACATCACATCGACGGGCGTCAGCTGGCCGACCGGGAGGCCGTTGCCTGGTTTGCGGACAGAGACTTCTTAGATACTGCCTGCGTGCGGCTGGATCCAGACCTGATAACCCGTGTCTATGAGCTTGTCAAGGATATCCCGTTAGAGACGACTGATGAAACGCGCCGCTGTATGTCGGAAGCTTTCAAGGGGGCAGAATGGGCAGTACGCAGCCCGCGGGTGCAAAAAGGTACGACTGTCACGAGCGACAACTACTGGAAAGGCGTACAAGGTCGTAATAAGGCACTGAAGATGATGAAAACCTACGGCTGCCCTGATCCTTATGCCCTGACGGAGATGGAAGACGCTGCCGTTGGCACCGCGTTGAAACGGCTGGGGATGCTTGACCGCTACATAATCGTTCGCGTCAGCGTCAACATGGACGATTTCATGAATAACGCCACTCCGGAATCTCTCTGGGGCGACGATCCTCATTCCCAGACGCACTTCCTCACAAACGAGGGCAATGCCGAAGCCGTTGATATCTTCGCCACTGCCATGGAAAACAACTTCAGGGTTGGGCGGGAAATCGTTAACGCCATTCTCGCCGGAAAACTTTGATGAAATGATGATATGATCAGCAAATTGTTATCGGTCAGAGGTTCCCAGGTATTTAGGAATCCATACCACATGATACATGCATTTCAACTCGCTATGATCTAAACTGTGTATATCGTGCATTACGGGACCTCCTGAGGTGAGCTTTGAGCGGTTCACTCTCGGGGGGTTCTTCTATGCCGACGGAAATGCCAAACAAAAAGGTAGTCCACCGGCAAAGCCAGTGGACTACCTTTGATTCATTATCCGGCAAAATGTTCCAAACTGGACTGACGAAAAGTAACGATCCGTGTGGCTGCACCTGCAAAAATCTCTTTAGTCTGATCACAGTCGTGTGCCAGCTGCACAGCGAGTTCATCTCCAGAAGCAAAGCGAATCATCGGACGCAGGCGGCACAGGAGCGTCAGAAACAGCTGCCGGCCGTACAGATCTTTCGAAAAGTCAAGCAGATGAGCCTCGACGCGCATATTGCCGCTCGCTAGAAAAGTCGGATTGCGTCCGACAGAAACCGCCGCTGCATACCATCGGCCGTCATCCCAGGCGGCACCGGCATACACGCCCTCACCGGGAAGCAGTTTGCTCTCGCCCGGCAGCAGGTTCGCGGTCGGATACCCGAGAGTCCGTCCGCGCTGTTCTCCATGTTCAACAGCGGAACTGATGAAGAACGGATACCCAAGCAGAGATGAAGCAGCTTCGAGGTCACCATTTTCGACAAATGCACGCACTCGGGTGCTGCTTATCGGCTCATCAGCCTCAGTCAGCTGTGGAACGAGCGAAAATTTCAGCTGATGCTCCGCACAGTAGCGGCTGAGGAAGGCTCCGTCACCCGCCCGCCCGCGGCCAAAGCGAAAATCGCTGCCGACGACGATCCCGTCAAGCGTCAGCCGTGCGCGCAGCTCATCGAGAAACGATCCTGGTTCGACAGCGGCAAACTCACGCGTAAAGGGAATCTCAATCGGTTCAGGGATATCAAAGTTGGCTCGCAGAAAGGCTTTCTCAGCAGGCGTAAAAAGTCTGGCCTTGAGTCCGCCAAGGACAAAACGAGGATGGGGTTCAAACGTGACGGGCTTCCACTCCGTTCCAAGCTCACGCGCCAATTTCCGAGCACGGTCAAACAGAGAAAAATGCCCGCGATGATAACCGTCAAACGCGCCAATGCAGACGATCACGGCAAAACCGCCTCTCTCGGCAGGTTGACCTGAGGGCAGACGACCCAGCGGGACTTTTCGCAGCGAAGCGCCCCCAGACAAAAAAGCTCTTTTCCCAGTACGATCACACCGTCACTGACTGGAACGACGCCCCCGCCGCGACGCTGCATGAAGCTGAGATAGACGTTCAGCCCGTTTGAGAGGCGCTTTTCGCAAAATGCGTTGGCATCATAGCTGTAATACTGTGACGCAAGCGTCTCAACCGGCTGAATCGAGGCAGCAATGACATCTTCTGCAGGACGCGCCTGAGGGTTGTACGGCAGTCCCTGTTCGCAGGTAAAACCGCCGACGTTAAGGCGGCGCAGTCCGGTCAGATGCGCGCTGATGCCCAACGCGCGGCCAAGGTCACGAGCCAGGCTGCGGATGTAGGTACCGCGATGGCACCTGACCAGCAGACGTGCCTCCCCCTTCGGGCTGCGTCCGAGATAGCTGATCGAGGTGATATTGACCGGGCGAGGCATGATCTTGGGATCGCCGCCGGCACGCGTCAGTTTATGCGCGCGGGCGCCGTCGACTTTCACGGCTGATACCCTGGGAGGCGTCTGCATGCGCACGCCGCAGAACGCCGGCAGCAGGGAGACAAGCGCTTTTTCATCGAAATCCTTCTGCACAGGTTCGCTCAATGGTGCACCAGAAGCGTCGTCGGTCGAAGTCTCCCAGCCGAAAGTCACCAGAGCCTCATAACTTTTCGGAAGGTTCATGACCGCTTCCGAAAGCCGGGTCGCATATCCTGCAAGCACGACGAGAACACCGGAAGCTGTCGTGTCGAGCGTGCCGGCGTGTCCGGTTTTCTGCTTGCGTCCGCCGAGAGCGCTGCCGACGCCGTTGACACAGGCGCGGCTGGGGGCGCCGTAGATTTTGTCAAGGACGATGATGCCGTTATACACGCTCCAGCTCCTTCCTGATCATATCAAGCCCGGCCTCGAGAGCCGCTTCGATCGTACAGCCGGCTGCATAGCGGTGGCCTCCGCCGTTCCACTTCGCAGCCAATTCATTGGCCGCAAGACTGCCGCGGGAACGAAAGCTGCACCGCAGGCCGCGTGATGTCTCAGACACAAGGACGGTCATATCTGTTCCTGCCGCATGAGTGAGCATGTTGACAAGCCCCTCGGTATCGGCTTCAAGCGCCCCTGTTTCACGAAAATCATCATGCGACACCCAGGAAATCACAGACCTCGACCCTGCTTTTTCTGCTCGGCTCAGGCAGCGGCCCCAGAGGCGCATCTTTGCCAGCGAATCGTTATAGTCGAGCAGTTCATCGATCTCATGCGGCACGGCACCGGCTTTCACCAGTTCGGATGCGACGCGCAGCGTATTGGCAGTGGTATTTGAAAAACGAAACCAGCCGCAGTCAGTCGCGATCGAAACATACAGCGCTTGAGCAATCGCCGGCGTCAGACCGCAGCCCAGCTGCTGCACGAGTTCAAAGATCAGCTCGCCCACGGCAGCCGCCTGCGGCACGATCCAGTTGACTTCGCGCGCAAAGCCTTCGTTATCCTTATGATGATCAATGCTGAGCCGCACATCAGCCGCAGGAAGTCCCCTGTCGCGCGTGCTGACATCAACGGCAATCAGGCACCGGCCGTCGTCCGGAACTGAATTCACCTGCTCGTATTCAGCAGCATGAGGCAAAAAGCGATATAAAGGCGGCATCGGATCGGCGCCGCCCCAAACAGCATCTTTTCCAAGCAGCTGCGCCGCTGTCATAAGGGCGCTGCCGCAGCCAAGCGTATCGCCGTCGGGCTTGATGTGACAGATAATGCGCCAGCGAGGCTCCTTTTTCAGGACCGCAGCGATCTGCCGAAGCTCACTCGCCGGCTCCGTCATCTCTGTTCTCCTCCGCTTCCTCAGATTCTTCGGGAAGTGTCTCGGCAATCTTGTCGAGAACGCGGTCCATCTCTCGGGCCAGTTCCTCGCTGTCATCAAAACGGAACGTCAGTTCGGGGACCGTACGGTAGGACAGACGCCGTCCAAGCGTGGCCCGCACAAAACCAGCAGCGTTTTCCAGCAGTTTGGCGATTTCTGCGCGTCCGGACTCCAGAAGCGTGGTGTAATAAACTTTTGCGTATTTCAGGTCTTTCGAACAGTCGACCGAGGTGACGATCACCTCAGCGAGCTTCGCGTCGCGCACATCCTGTGCAAGGATCAGAGAAATCTCGCGCTGAAGCTGACTGTTGATCCTGCCCATCCTGAATCGGGGCATGCTGTTCTCCTTTCCGCGCGTGAGCGCATGCACAGACGCGCCGGCGCTGAACGAGTTCATTCAGACCGCCGGCGCGTCGTGGTGTTCGTATTATTCTTCGCTGGACCGCTTACAGCGATCTTTTTTCTTCGACGAGCTCATACACTTCGACCATGTCGCCTTCGTGGAAATCCTGATAATTGACAAAGGTCATGCCGCACTCAAAGCCTTCGCGGACTTCGCTCGCTTCGTCTTTTTCGCGATGAAGAGAAGCCACCGTGCCATCCCAGATCAGGACGCCGTCGCGAATCAGACGCACTTTGCTGTTGCGCTTGATGCTGCCCTTCATGACGCGGCAGCCGGCGATCTTGCCGACCTTGGGAGCCTTGAAGATCTTGCGGATCTCGACTTCGCCGAGAGTGTTCTCGCGGATCTCCGGCTTGAGAAGTCCTTCCATGGCCGCCTTCACATCGTCGATGATTTCATAAATAATGCTGTAAAGGCGGATCTGGACCTTTTCTTTTTCAGCCAGCTTCTGGGCGTTTGCCTCCGGGCGAACATTGAATCCCACGACGATCGCGTTTGAAGCCGTTGCGAGCATGATGTCGGACTCAGAGATGCGGCCGACCGCGGCATGGACGATGTTGACGCCGACTTCACCGGTTGCCAGCTTCTCAAGAGAACCGACGATGGCTTCGATCGTGCCCTGAACGTCGCACTTGATGACGAGATTGAGCACGGGCTTCTCGCCTTCCTGGACCTGGCTGTAGAGGTCTTCAAGAGTCATGCGCTTGACGGCGGCAGAGTTCTGGCTTTCGCGGCGCTCAGCCTCAAGGGCCGAGAAATGGTCTCTGGCTTCCTTTTCGCTGCCGATCTGCTTGAAATGCTCACCGGGCTGAGGAACGCCGGTCAGGCCAAGGAGCTCGACGGCCGTGCTCGGCCCCGCTTCCTTCACCTGCTTGCCGGTGTCGTTGAGCATGGCGCGCACTTTGCCCCAGCAGCTGTCAAAGAGGATCAGGTCGCCTGTGCGCAACGTGCCCTGCTGGACAATAACGGATGCCATGGGGCCGCGGCCCTTGTCAAGCCGCGCTTCGATGACGACGCCCTCCGGCGAAACGGTCGGGTCGGCCTTGAGCTCCTCCATCTCCGCCACAAGGGAGATCATTTCGAGAAGCTGGTCGATGTTCTTGCCCGATTTTGCGGAGATCTCAACCATGACGGTATCGCCGCCCCAGGCTTCGGCAACAAGTCCGTAACCGCTGAGCTCCTGCATGACCTGCTGAGGATTGGCCGCTGGCTTGTCGCATTTGTTGATAGCGACGATAATAGGGACTTCAGCAGCCTTGGCATGGTTGATGGCCTCGATCGTCTGAGGCATGACGCCGTCGTCGGCAGCCACCACGAGGACAGCGATGTCGGTGCACTGGGCACCGCGTGCGCGCATTGAGGTGAACGCCTCATGGCCGGGGGTGTCGAGGAAAACGATGTCCTTGCCGTTGTAGGTGATGTGCGAGGCACCGATATGCTGAGTGATGCCGCCGGCTTCGCGGGCCGTCACGTTGGTCTTGCGGATGGCATCAAGCAGCGAGGTCTTGCCATGATCGACATGCCCCATGACAGTGACAATGGGCGAACGGGGCTGAAGGTGCGTGCCGCGCAGAGGCGTCTTGCCGGACTGCTGCGGCTTCTGCTCGGGAGTCTTTTCCGCTTCCGCCGGCTCGTCCCAGTCGATGTCGGCATTGCAGGCATCGCTGAGGATCAGGAGGATGTCGTCGTTCAGAGGAGCAGAAGCGGGAGTCATCATTCCCGCAGCCATAAGATGCTTGACGGCCTGTCCGGCGGAAATGCCAAGAGCGTCGGCCAGGTCCTTGACGCTGCGGTCATGGGCGATCTTCAGGCTTTTCTTTTCCTGCTTCTGCGGCGCAGGTTCAGGCTTCTTGGGCTGTTCGGGCTTCTTTTCGGGAGCCTTCGGCTTTTCAGGTTCCTTGACCGGTTCAGCCGGCTCTTCCGCCTTTTTGCTCTTTTCAAGCGCCTTTTCAATGGTCTGGATCTCGTCGTCGTCGATCGTGCTCATATGCGACTTGACAGAGATATTCAGTTCCGCCATCAGCGCCAGCAGATCCTTATTGTTGATCTCGAGCAGCTTCGCAAGCTCATAAACTCTCATCTTACTCAACGGCATTTCCTCCTTCTTCCGGAAGCAGTTCCATCAGTTTCTTCGCAAAGCCGCTCTTCGCCGGGAGCGCAACGATCTGAGCCTGTCGCAGGCCCAAAAGGTGTCCGAGTTCCAGACGGCTTACCTCTGTCAAAACGCGCGTATCCGCCTCACGGGATGCAAGCGAACGCGCAAGTGTTTCCGAATGGTCGTGCGTCAGCAGCACCAGCAGCAGCTGTCCCGCTGAAAGAGCGTCGAGCACTCGGTCCTGACCGATCACCAGTTCGCCGGCACGTCGGGCAAGACTGAGCGTCGACTTTACATCGTCCATAAGCGCTCCGTCGGCAGCGGCCAAGTCGCTCTCGCTCACATGCGCCAGTTCCTTCAGCCGATCTTTCACCTGCTCAGGGATCTCGCACTTGAGCGATTTTTCCAGCAGGCGCTTTTTCAGACAAAGCGTCACGCACAGCGGCTCAGGGCACACATAGGCACCTCTGCCTGACTGTCGCCCGGCTTCGTCGAGAAGCGCTTCGCCTTCGGGCGTACGCACTACACGGAGCATCTCGCGCGGCGGGCGCTCACGCTTGCAGGCGACGCATGACCGGGGATTTCTGGAACGTCTCAATCCTTCGCCTCCGCAGCAGCCGTATCGTTTTCTGCTGATGCATCACCGCCGACGGGATTGATATCGACCTTCCAGCCGGTAAGGCGCGCCGCGAGGCGAACGTTCTGTCCGGCCTTGCCGATAGCCAGCGAGAGCTGATCAGCGGGCGCGTAGACCTTCGCCGTCCGTTCCTGGCCAGCCACCTCTTCGGCGCTGATGACCTTTGCGGGAGAGAGCGCATTTTTGATGAACTCGAGTGGATCTTCGCTCCAGATAATGATGTCGATCTTCTCCTCGCAGAGCTCGCTGCTGATATTTCTGATCCGCGCACCGCTGCTGCCGACGCAGGCTCCGACAGGATCAACATCGGGATTCGAAGAAGCTACGGCTACTTTTGCACGCGCACCGGCCTCGCGGACAATGCTCTTGATCTCGACGGTGCCGTCGTGGATCTCGGGGATCTCCAGCTCCAGCAGCTTGCGAAGCAGGCCGGGATGCGTGCGCGAGACGATGATCCTGGGACCGCGGCCTGACTGGCGCACATCAAGAAGGAAGAACTTCATGCTGGAACCGGGCTCGTAGCTTTCACCGGCTATCCGCTCCTCGCGGGGCAGCACGGCCTCGTTACGGTCGCTGAGGCGGACGATGATCTGATCCCCTTCGTTTTTGAAGATGGTCGCGGTAACGAGATCGCCGATCTTGTCGTTGAACTCATTATATACGATTTCGCGCTCGGCGTCTTTAAGCCGCTGAGTGATGACCTGCCGGGCAGTCTGCGCTGCGATGCGCCCAAACTTGGCAGGGCTTTCGAGAACGGGGACCTTCACCAGATCGCCGGGAACGGCGTCGGGATACCCAAGCTCGCGGGCCTGCTCGACGCTGACTTCGCTTTCGCCCGGAACCTCCTCGTCGGTCACTTTGCGGACATCGTTGATGGCAACAGTACCGCTGGTCCGGTCGATCGTCACGACCGGGTCGTGCTTGCTTTCGCGAAATTTCCTGTATGCGGTCGCAAGCGCCGCTTCCACGCTCGTGAGGATCACCTCTTCCGAAAGGTTCCTTTCGTCAGCGAGCATCTTAATAGCACTGAGAAAATTTGGCCCCAGCTCCATTGTTATTTCTTTCCTCCGTTTTTCCTGAATGTTTTCTTCTGTCCCTTTTGTTCTATATACGCCAGCCTGGCCGACATGATCGCCGCAAACGGCACGTCAAGCGGTTCCCCGCCGCTGTCGAACAGCACGTTCTCATCACGGACGCCTTCGATCGTCGCCTGGAAGCGCTTTCTCCCCTCGCAGGCGCTTTTCAGTCTGACATTCGCGACGCGTCCGACAAAACGGGCGTAATCTTCAAGTTTGAAAAGCGGCCGTTCCAGTCCCGGCGAACTGACCTCGAAAAGGTAGTTCCCCTCGATCTCGTCAGCTTTTTCATCCAGAAAGGCATTGGCTTCACCTGCGATCTTCTCGCAGTCGTCAAGGGAGATGCCGCCTTCTCTGTCGGCATAGAGCCGCAGGATATTTTCGCCGGCTTCTTTCACAGCTTCCATCCCTACGTACTCAAAACCCAGCCGTTCAGTCAGCGCTTTCAGTTCTTCAGATATTTTTTCCAGATCCATCGTCGTCCCCGCAGTCATGGGGAGCGTTTTATAAAAAACGAAGAGTGGGCACTGCCCACTCTTCCCTCCATACTCCCCGAAATCTGGTTGGATTGTAGCATAGAAATCCATGTGAATCAATACTCTAAAGTAAAAATATCCGGTTTTCGTGAACTCTTTCCGTGTTCCAATTCAGACTTTTGCGCTTTCAAACGGTCAAAAGCACTCTTGCTCGATACGCGCTATGCCTTTTGGCCAAACAGTTCCGCAGCCGAAGCAAGTTCTTCGCGAATGGCAATGTGCTGTGGGCAAGCCGCTTCGCATGCGCCGCATTTAAGGCAGTTCACGGCCTGCTTGCGGCCATGGCCGGCGACGAGCCAGTTTTCCTGATGCTTCGCTGCGTCGAGACTGCCGTAGAGCGTGTACATGTTCTTCGCCGTAAACGTGCCGGAAATACCGATCTCAGCCGGGCAGACTTTGGCACAGTAATTGCACGTCGTGCAGGGGATCAGCGGGATCTTCGCCAGTTCTTCGCGCGCTTTGTCAATGACGTTGAGCTGCGTTTCAGAGAGTCCGTCAAAATCTTTCATATACGAGATGTTGTCTTCCATCTGCTCTAAACTGCTCATCCCCGAAAGAACAACAAGGACCCCCTCCAGATTCGCCGCAAAGCGGATCCCCCACGATGCAGCCGAAACATCCGCTTCCGCTGCTTTCAGGACAGAAGCGACTGCCTCGGGAGGAGACGCGAGCAGCCCGCCTTTCAGCGGTTCCATGACGATCACAGGCTTTCCGTGCCTGCGGGCAACTTCGTAAACGCCGCGAGACTGGATCGCGGGGTTCTCCCAGTCGGCATAATTGATCTGCAGCTGCACAAACTCAGCGTCGGGATGAGCCGTCAGGATCGCGTCGAGCTCCTCCGGCGTCGAATGGAACGAAAAGCCGTAATGCCTGATCTTCCCCTCAGCCTTCTTCTCCCTGACAAAGTTCCACATGTCAAAGTCGTCAAAGAAATGCGTGCGCATCTCTCCCAGATTGTGGAGCAGATACATATCAAAATATCCGGCGCCAGTCTGCTTCAGCGATGTCTCAAACTGCGCAACGGCATCCTCGCGTGTCGCGCACTTGATCCAGGCGGCGTTCTTCGTCGCCAGCTGGAAGCTCTCGCGCGGATAGCGCTCGACCAGCGTTTGGCGGATCGCGTCTTCCGAGCCCGGGTACGCCCAGGCTGTGTCGAAATACGTGAACCCGGCCGCCATAAAGCAGTCAACCATCGCTTTGATCTGCTCGATATCAAACTCCTCGCCCTTTTTAGGCAGGCGCATCAGACCAAAGCCGAGCTTTTTGATTTCCTTGTCAAACAGCATAGCAATCCCCCCACTTTTTTCTGACTAAGCACGCAGAAATAAAGACATCCCGAACAGTCTGCAACGTTCACTATTTCTGTCAGGAACAAAAGATGTCTCAATATTTTGATCAGCAGCACGCCGATGCCCGGCCGGTATATCTGTGACTCAGCGCGCAGACCGTCTCAATAAAACTTATTGAGAAACCGATCAACAAACTTGACTTTATCTGTACCTTGTGCCATATATAGCACGGGCTTCTGTTGTCCATTTACGAATGAAATCAGTTTTTGCATCGGTATAGGCATCTCTGTCATGCTCATATCTCTTCCATAATTCGAGCTTTAAGGTTTCATATTCCTTTGCAATCGAAGGATGATCATTTAGATAGTCTCGGAAATACAGTTCATCATTATCACCTGCGTATCTTAGATGAATATGGTAAACCTTATCCCCAAATCCCGCTTTCGTGTATCCCCTATTGAGTGATATTCGGCTTTTTTCATCAGACATAATGATAAAACCATTCTGTTCCATAATTTGCGATACTTTTAACATGTCAGCACTATCAAGGATCTCAACCATCACATCAACAATGTTCTTGGCCCGTATACCGTGTATCGCGGTACTTCCTATGTGACTGATCCTTTTAACAGGATGACCTATTAAAAGGGCAGTAATTTCGGCTTCTATCTCCTTATAATACTCTATCCACTGATTATCGGGCTGAACAAGGAAGATGGGGAATAAATCCCACAATTCTTTCAACGTCATTTCCGATAGTTCTTTTTCCATAGTCAAATCCTCTGCGAATCCTGTTTTATCAATCTTCTTTCAGTTGGTTCAGATTTGCTTGCGTCCCTAGTTCACACAGCACAAAAAACAATTCTTTTAGCGGTACAAGCAGCATACCGTCTCAACGTGGATCGTCATGGTAGGACAAAAGGCACGGCAGATTCTTGTTTTCTACATCACCGATGCGGTTTGTCGTCGGGATGTGAGCGATCAGTTCTTCTCCATCTATATATACCAAAGCCGTAAACTGGCTTTTTCTTTTCAGCATCGTTCCTCGAATCAGCGGTTTCTCAAATACATATGTGCTCATTTCTTCACCACGATGGTCAGCATGACCAGATCTTCCTCTCCTGTATTAATGATAGAGTGTTCTGATCCTTTCGGGCAGATGTGCATCACGCCCGGTCTTAGTTCTTCTTCTGCACCATCGCAGATCGCTTTGCCTGTTCCGCTGATAATATAATTCATGTCATCGCCGGACTCCTGCTTATGGGTACCGATACTTCCTCCAGGATGGATCGCTGTCGGAATGATTCGATAGGAATCGTCATTATACATACGGGCGCTCATCGTACCGGTGCCGTTGTTCATGCCCGGGAAGGTCATGGAATCTATATCATTGAAATTGATGCGCATATCTGATCATCCTTTCCTTTAGTTTTTACCCTTCCACCGATGATGGCAGTATGGGAGCCTTGGCAGCCACTTCCATTGTTCTCAGTAATCCAGCAACCGTCCGTAGTCGTTCCATTCTCCAAACATTCGCCCCTGTTTTGTCTCGGCGATCAGGTGTTCAAGCGCCTGCCGATACACTGTCGGATTGCGTTTCTGGTAGAAAACCACATTATAAGCCCGGATTCTTTGATAAAGCGATGGAAACGATCTGAATTTCGACCAGCACCGCGCCGCCTTCATTGCTACTTCTATATCCGGATCGACCTTAAAACTTCTTGGTCCCATCGGCGGCAAAACAGCTCTGCCCGCATCGGTCATCAACCCAAGCTTTTCCAGACGGCGGACACGCTCCTTGTTCAGCTCTGTCCACGGGCTGTTCTTTTTCCTTGGCGTAAAACGCTGCATGCGCTTCCCGTCGATCAGCTTATGTATGCTGTCGATCCAACCGAAGCAAAGCGCTTCTTCCACAGCGTCAAGATAGTAAAACTTGTCGTCATCGACAGGCCTTCCGCGTTTCAGCTCGACCCAGCATTCATTCTCGCTGTCGGCATGGAGTTTAAGCCATTCGCGGAAATCCTTTCGATTGTCGATCTGCAATATATTTTTCTCCATCTGTTACTCCGCCCCTGTTGCCTTGATCGCGCCCAGGCAGTGGATCCTCACGACGCGGTTCTCGTCGCTCTCCGATATCTGCCGCAGCCGCTCCAGATACGGCCTGACGAACTCCGGTCTGCGCTTGCCGAGGACGCGGAAAATCTCCGGCGCTTCCATCCTGACCGTGTCATCTTCATCGTACAGGAGTTTCTCGAATACTGGCATATGATTCGCATAGACGTCCGGCGTGTTCGTGGCGATGTTTTCGGACGCCCAGATCAACGCCAGCCGGACCTTCGACTCTTCGTCGCAGGCGAAGCGGAACAGGCCCGCCCAGTACGGCTCAATTATGCCATAGTCTCCCCGCCCGATCCTGCCGAGGGCGTTCAAAACCCGCTCCCGCAGAAGCGGCTCCGGGCTGTTAAGGAAGGCGGCGATGGCCGGAACTGCGTCCTGCACGGACTGAGGATACATGAGGCCCATCTCGCCGAGCAGCCAGAGTGCCTTGGCCTGTATCTTTACGGAGTCATGGGTGAGGAGAGACGAAACATAGGAAATGCTCTCTTTCCACCTGCCCTTGTCCTTTGTCAAAGCTCCGAGCTCTTTATAAAGTTCTGCTTCGGTCATATCACTGGCCTCTCAAAACTGGAATTTGTTAATCCCAAATTTCTCTTATCGAATCATCAAAGTTTTCTGTAATCAGAGTAATCTGTTCTCCATTCGATTGGTACCCTTCTATGATCTGGTGATTATCTTGTTTCAGTTGTTCAGCTGTACAATCAGAATCATCAAGCCTTGTTTCGATATCAGAACCATGTGATTTTATCTCTTCAAAATGCGAATCTATATATTCATCTGACATAGCAAGACAAATGAATCTTATAGACTGAAGGTACCGCTCATCAAAGCTTTTTTTCCAATCAAAAGGAATATAACAACCCTCAACAATAAGATTCTGCTCATTCTCAATAGCAGTCTTTATGATCTCTCGAACGATTGGCCAAAGATAATCGGTAAGTTCATCATCATCTTCTGGTGTGAGAACAGTATTGCCGCTGCGAATAAGGCCCATCTTCAAATGGTCAATGGAATAATAAGGATATTTGATTTTCTCAAGCATCCGTTGTGCCAGAACCGTTTTCCCGACATGGGATGCTCCTGTTATTATGATTACCATCTTTACCTCGTCAAATCCTGAGTTGTCGCGCTGACATCCAAACCACAGCCACAACCCGCTGTTATCCAAATCACTAACTCAACCCTACCGCAAAAGCATCCCAAACGGCCACTCAACCCTATGACATCTAAATGGCCTACTCAACCCTCCCGCCGGAGCGGTTGATATGTTCTGACAGAGCGATTTTTGCGGTTAAATCCGCGCTTCGCCGTTGACGATCCGATGCCCGAAAAGCCCGGAAATACGGCGCTTTTGATGGCCTTATGTATCTTTCCTTGACATCAATACTACCGTCTCTACATGGCACGTCTGCGGGAACATGTCGAACACTTTCAGGCTCTTTGTGTCTATCGCAAACCCGGCATCGCGCAGCAACGCAGCGTCGCGGGCAAGTGTCGCAGGATTGCACGAGATGTAGAGCACGCGCTTCACGCCGCTGGCGGCGATCGCTTCGACTACCTTTTTTTCGCAGCCAGTGCGCGGGGGATCGACGACAACGCAATCGACACCGTCCAGAAGCTCAGGACTTACGACATTCTCAGCCGCGCCTTCGATGACTTCTACGCCTTCGATGCGGTTGTATTTCACGTTGCGCTGCGCCATAGCGACTGCCGAGGGCCAGACTTCAACTGCTCTGATTTTTGCCGCTTTCTGCGCCAGAAAGACGGTTAGCGCCCCAACACCGCAGTACAGCTCAAGAAGATTCTGACCTTCGACAAGTGAAGCGGCATAGCGGAACAGTTCAGCCGCCTGCGCAGAGTTCGCCTGGAAGAACGCCGTCCCGTCGAAATCCAGCTCAAAGCGGTCAAGGCGTTCCGTCAGCATGTCCTCGCCTTTGACAAGCAGCGACTCTTTGCCGACGATCACGTTGCCTTCATCGGGATTGATGTTGAGGACCAGACCGCGCAGCTCCGGGAACGAAGCTTTGAGATGATCATACAGCTCTTCAAGAGACTCCAGAGCGTCGCCCTCGGGACGCGCAGCGACGACGAGGACAAGCAGAAGCTCTTCGCAGTCGCGCGCGCTGCGGATGATCACATGCCGCAGCCAGCCGCTGTTCTTGCGCTCGTCATAGCAGTCGAACTGTCCATGTTCGATCATATAGCGGAGCGTTGCATAGAGTTTATTGGCACGGTCACCGATCACGGGACAGCGGTCCACCGGAACGATCTCGTGCGTACCCGACTTGAAAAATCCGATCGCGCCGTTCGTTCCGCGCGACCGCACCGGGAACGACGCTTTATTGCGATAACGCCATTCGCTTTGAGACGGCTCGCAGTGGATCTCGTCGGCGATCTCAAAGCCGCCGATCCTCCGCAGCGCGTCAGCCGCGAGCATCGCTTTGATCCGGCACTGCAGTTCATATTCGGCATGCTGGAGCTGACATCCGCCGCAGCTGCGGTACCATTTGCACAGAGGTTCGCGCCGCTGTGGACTGGGTTCTGTCACGCGCTCGACGCGCGCCTGGATGTAACTTTTTTTCTCCTGACGCACCGCGGCGACGCACATTTCTCCCGGCAGCGCCCCTTCAACAAAAACGGTCCGTCCGTCGGCTGCTTTGCCGATCCCCTGCCCCACCGAGTTCATCCTGTCAATGAATATCTGTTCCATCATGATCTCCCCCACTGTATTGTTCTCAAGGTCATTATAACATCAGGACGCCGTGAGGTCAGCATAAAGTGTACGCAAAAGCCCCGTTCTCGCGAAGAGAACGGGGCTTTTGCGTACCAATTATTCTTTTAGATATGCGCAGGAGCGTCCTTGAACATGTTATAGCCTTCTTCAAAGGCTTTCTTGTTCAGCTCTTCGGTCCCCTTGGGAACGCGGTCGAGCATCGCCTTGCGCATCGCCTCGGGCTGCATGACGCCATCGAGCTCAAGCACGCGGGCAACCATGCCGAGAGCGACCATGTTGGTCACGATCTCATTGCCGACCTTGTTGCGGGCAGTCTCGATCAGGGGAAGCTGGTAAACGTTGGCATCAACGTTCGGCACTTCCTGAACGGAGAAGCTGTCCAGAACGAGACGGCCGCCGGCCTTCACATCGCGAGCGTACTTCGCGGCTGCGTCACCGGTCAGGCAGATCATCAGATCGGGAGCAACGGGCTTGGGATAGTCGATCGGCTCGTCAGAGATGACGACTTCAGCCTTGGCTGAACCGCCGCGGGCAGCGGGACCGTAGCTCTGAGTCTGAACGGCATACAGATTGTCGCAGAAGATCGACGCAGCTTCACCAGCCATAACAGCTGCGGTGATAACGCCCTGACCGCCGGAACCGGCAAGACAGATTTCAAAACGTTTCGACATGACGATTCCCTCCTACTTAACCTGAACGCGCTCAAGAAGCGCCTTGTACTGATCGGTGTACTCGGCGCGCACCGAGTCGACGAACACGCCGGTCACGATCTTGCCCTGCAGCTCCTCGGGCGACTTGGTGTCGGCCACGGCCTTGGGGATGATGTGCTGCTTCAGGTAGTCGATGTTGACGGTCGGCGTCTTCAGCTTGTTGTAGCGGCCGTACTGGGTGTGGCAGTAGCCGGCAACTTCAACGACGGAGAAGCCGTGATGCTTGATGGCCTTGGTGATGGTCATCTCGACATCCTTAGGATTGGCAACACAGGTACGGACGACGAAGGTCGCGCCGGCACCGGCAGCCAGCTTGCAGATGTCGAACGAAGGATCGGTGACGCCGTAGGGAGCCGTCTTAGCATACGCGCCGATAGGCGTCGTGGGCGACATCTGGCCGCCGGTCATGCCGTAGATGTTGTTGTTCATGACGATAGCGGTGATGTCGATGTTGCGGCGGCAGGCGTGAATGAAGTGGTTTCCGCCGATGGCCGAGCAGTCACCGTCGCCCATGACGTCGATGACGGTCAGCTGAGGCTTGGCCATCTTGATGCCGGTGGCGTAAGCCAGCGAACGGCCGTGCGTGGTGTGCAGGGTGTTCGCGTTGACGTAGCCGGGAAGACGGCTGGAGCAGCCGATACCGGAAGCGAAAACGGTCTGCGTGGGATCGAGCTTGAGATCAACGACGGCGCGAAGCAGGGCGTTCAGAATGATTCCGTGGCCGCAGCCGGGGCACCACATGTGAGGGAAAAAGCGGGGGCGCATCCATTCGAAAACTTCTTTGCTGGGCATTTTACTTCGCCTCCTCGACGATCTTGTCAAAAATCTCGGTGGGCTGGAACAGCTCGCCGTCGACGCGGTTCAGCGGCACGACGCGCGCCTTGCCGTGCAGAGCGCGCTCGACCTCGAGCACCATCTGACCGCAGTTCAGCTCAGGAACGATGACCGTCTTGACGTGCTGCGTGCGAACGATCTTCTCAAGTTCCTTGTCGGCAAAGGGCCACAGAGTGATGGGCCGGAAGTGTCCGACCTTGATGCCCTTGGCGCGGGCATCGCGAACAGCACGGATGCTGGAACGCGAAACGCTGCCGTAGGAAACGACAAGGATCTCGGCATCTTCGGCTTCGACGGTGTCGTACTTGACGATGTCGTCGCGGAAGCGGTCGACCTTGCGCATCAGACGGCGCATCTTCTTGTCGATGTCGTCAGGATTGGTCGTGGGGAAGCCCCAGTCGTTGTGAGTCAGTCCCGTGACGTGCCAGCGGTAGCCATCACCGAAGCCGGCCATCGGAGGAACGTCGTCCTCAGGATCAGCCTGGTAGGGCACAAAATCCTTAGGATCGACTGTCGGTTTCTTGCGGTTGACGACCTTCAGGCTGCTCGCCTCAGGCACGACAAACTTCTCTCTCATGTGTCCGATCTCAGCGTCGCTCATGATCAGGACAGGCTGACGGAAACGCTCGGCAAGGTTGAACGCCTCAACAGCCAGCTCATAGCACTCAGTCACGGAAGCGGGAGCAAGCGCGATCGTGCCGTGGTCACCGTGAGTGCCCCATCTTGCCTGCATCACGTCCTGCTGAGCGCCCTGCGTCGGAAGTCCCGTCGAAGGACCGCCGCGCATGACGTCAACGACAACCAGAGGGATTTCAGCTTCGTAGGCCAGGCCAAGGTTCTCCTGCTTCAGGGTGAAGCCGGGGCCGGAGCTCGCCGTCATGGACTTGGTGCCGGTGATCGAAGCGCCGATCGCGCAGCCGATCGCGCCAAGTTCGTCTTCCATCTGCTGGAACACGCCGCCGACCTTGGGAAGTTCGACAGCCATCGTCTCCATGACTTCGGTCGAAGGAGTGATGGGATAACCCGCGTAGAATCTGCAGCCCGCAGCCAGCGCGCCGAAAGCGATCGCTTCGTTGCCCTGCCAGAATTTGATCTCAGCCATTCTTAGTTCGTCCCTTCCTCTCGCACAGTGATCGCAAGATCGGGGCAGATATTCTCGCACGATCTGCAACCGATGCAGTCCTCTTGGCGCACGGCCTCGCACTTCACTCTCGCGTTCAGTTCGAGAACCTTCTTGGGGCAGACATGCACGCACAGGCTGCATCCCTTGCACCAAGGCTTGTTGATTGAAACTTCAAATTTCTTGGCCAACACCTTCACCTCCACAAAAGATAAGAACAACTTTCCCCCATACTGCAAATCTATAAAGAACGTCCTAGACCGGGTTCACGCAGATAGCGCGCCCTCAGCCCGTCCGGCTTTATACTTTTATCGATGTTTTCCCGCGCCAGCTGCGCAGCCGCTGCTCCGCTGGGGCATTCGACGAACTTTACGCTTTCACGGCCGCCGGATGCAAAAAGGCGGGGATCGTCAGCAGCCCACAGTTCAGCCTGCGGAGCACATTCTCCCAGTTCTGACAGCAGCTCGTCACGCGAACGCTCCTTCTCCGGCAGAAGCGGAACTCCGTCACGCCAGGCAGCGGAAAAAACTCGCTCACGCGAGGCAGCGATCAGCGGGACTTTGACGCCCGTATCCCACTGCGGCAGAGAACGAAGCAGAACTTCCAGACTGCTGAGCGGAACGATATCGATACCCAGCGCACAGGCTAGACCGGCAGCGTATGCCATGCCGATGCGAATGCCCGTGAAATACCCGGGGCCAACGGTCACCGCGAGCGCATTCAAGTCTGAAATCGCCCAACCGTTCGTCTGAAGCAGTTTCTGCGTCGCACAGGGAAGCTCCGAAGCCTGCCTGCGCCCCATATCGCCATTAAACTCTGCCGCAGGCCGTCCGTCTGCCCACAGGCCGATCGAAGACCATCTGTTTGAACAGTCGAAGGCCAAAAGGATTATACCATTCATTTCAAAGATTTCTCCAGTGCTGAAAGTGCATTTTGTGCATGAGTTCCGGAAGCGGATACCCAAAGGCGTCTCGAACCGTCTGTTTCTACGGTAAAACGACACCTCCAGACATCCTGAAAATCTTCGTTCACCAGACGTTCCGGCCACTCAATGATCAGAAGCCACCCGTCATCAATGTACTCATCCAGTCCGAAATCCCGTGGATCTGCGCTGTCGATCCGATAAAGATCAGCGTGAGCGACTGGAATCCGCGCCCGTGCATACTCGTTCACAAGCGAAAACGACGGACTGCACGTCCGTTTCCAGCCAAGCGCGCGGCACAGTTCGCGGACCAGCGTCGTTTTGCCTGCGCCAAGCTCGCCTTCCAGGAGCAGACACATGCCGGGGCACACGGCTGCTGCCAAGAGTCTGCCAAACGTCTTGACATCGTCAAGGTTTTCTATCGTAAAACACGTTTGTCCGTCAGGAGTTGTTTGCACCGTTATCATGAGTCACGCAGTTCCTTCAGTATTATGGACACGGTATCGGCGACCTCGCGTGCGAGAATACCGTCAAGCCCTTTTTCCGTCCCCAGCCTTTCGCCAGCGGCGCCGTGACACCACGCCCCCAAGGCCAGCGCTTGCTTTCTGCCCAGACCGGCGGCAAGAAAAGCTCCGCACACACCGGACAGGACGTCACCTGAACCTGGGATCGAGAGGGCCCTGTTTCCCCTCGGGATGATCAGCGGTGCCGTCTCCCCATCTGCTACGAGTGAACGGTAGCCTTTGAGGAGAACGCCGCAGCCTTTATCAGCCAACGAATGAACCGTCAGGAAACGATCACGCGAAAGCCCTTTTTCGCCAAGCAAAACTGCCGCTTCACCTTCATGAGGCGTCACGCAGAAATCAGCCGGAATCAGCTTTTCATGTGCCAGCCAGTATAATCCATCACCGTCCCACAGCGAACGTCCGGACCAATGTGCCGCCATGAGACTCACACTGCGGGCAAACTCGTCGCGATCCAGTCCAGGGCCGACGACGAGAGCGGAACACCTCTTCCTCCACCGCTCCATAACGGTCTTTAGATCAGAAGGTTCGCACAGCGGCTCAGCAATCGCTTCAGGCAGCGTCGGCACGAGCGCATCAAGAACGGACTCACGTGAGGCCAGAACGACCAGTCCGGCACCGGCTCTCAGCGCACCGCGTGCCGTCAGCAGCGCAGCCCCCCGGTAACGCTCAGAACCGGCGACGATCAGCACGCCGCCTCGGGTGCCTTTATGATCGTCCTCACGCCGCACAGGGAGCATGGAAGCAATATCCGAGGCCTCAGCCTCATAGGCCTCGGCAGAAGCAAGGAACGCCTCAGCGCGCTCATCAAGAGGCACAAGCATGATCCGTCCGCAGACTGCAGCTCCGCGCCCCGTCGCGCAGGGCAGCTTTCGCGCCGCCGCTGTGCAGGTCCACTGAGCCTGGATGCAGGCGCCGCCGCCCTCAATGCCGCTTGGCATATCGACAGCAAGCACGCCCTTTCCGCAGCGGTGTGCGTTGATCATATCGATCAGCCGCGCCGTCTCGCCGCGCGGGCTCCCGGACGCGCCTGTTCCAAGCAGAGCGTCGACAATGATCTCATGTTCAGCGCACAGCCAGGCAAGTTTTTCATCGTCGATCTCGGCAGACACCAGAACAGTGACACCGGACGCAAGCAGCTTTTTCAGGCTGACGCCCGCATCGCCGCGGGAACGTTCGGCCCCGTAACTGAGAATCACCATCACCCGCACGTTTCGCTCGTTCAGCTGACGTGCGATGACAAAACCGTCGCCGCCGTTGTTGCCCGCTCCGGCACAGATCAGGACGCTTTTGGGAGAAATCTCTCTGACGATAAAATCTGCAATCCCCGTCCCAACGCGTTCCATCAGTTCCAGCCCGGAGACGCCGGAGCAGATCAGCTTCTCATCCAGCGCACGGACCTTTTCAGCAGCATACCACGGAATCATCGCTCTGCCTCTGATTCGTAGATGACGACCGCAGCAGCTACACCGCCGTCATGCGAAAGCGAAAGATGAAAGCGCGCGTTCCGCAACGAATCGTAAAACGCCGCATTGGGATTGAGCACAAGCGATGGGCGTCCTGATTCATCATGAATGACTTCGACGTTCTTCAGGCCCGTTCTGGAAAGCCCCAATCCCGTTGCCTTGGCAAACGCTTCCTTGGCAGCGAACATGCCTGCCAAGCTTTCGCTTCGCGAAGCCCGCGACGCTGCATATTCGCGTTCTCCGTCTGTAAAGACGCGGCTGCAGAACGCCTCAGAATCACAGACTTTTTGCATCCGCGCAATTTCACACAGATCAAGACCGACCCCGGCTATCATTCGCCATCGCCTCACAGTCCCATGCTTTTTCTGATGAAACTCCCTTGCTTCGAGCGAAAAAGCATTATGCATTTATATTATTATCGTCAAAGATGAAAATCAATACATCCTTCAAACTAACAAAAAAAGAGCACCCACTCGGATGCTCTTTAAAAATCATGGTGGGTGATACAAGAATCGAACTTGTGACCTCTTCCGTGTCAGGGAAGCGCTCTTCCTCTGAGCTAATCACCCGTCGCGCAGACGGAATAAAATGGTGGGTGATACAAGAATCGAACTTGTGACCTCTTCCGTGTCAGGGAAGCGCTCTTCCTCTGAGCTAATCACCCATCGCAATCATCGCAACGTATGAGATTCTACCGTTTTGCCCCTGTTCTGTCAAGTAGCAATTATCGTTTTGGAGCATCGAATAGAATTCGCGCGTCGACGCCAGAGCTGCAAAGGTTTATTTATTCGCGGCCTGAGCAAAAGCCTTCGTTCCTGCCTGAGATTTCTCCGCCGTCGCAACAAGTGCCTCGATAAAAGCGCTCTTGAAGCCATTCTGCTGTAGCGAACGGCATCCCGCGATCGTCGTGCCGCCGGGAGTGCAGACAGCATCCTTCAGCGCAGCGGGATGCAGGCCGCGGGCTGCTGCCAGTTCGGCTGCACCTTTCAGCGTCGCGATGCCGGCCTTGAGCGAGACATCGGCCTTCATGCCGACAGCAAGCCCGCCCTGGATAAATCCCTCCAGCAGCTCAAAGACATAGGCGATGGCCGAGCCGGAGAGGCTGATCACGCCGTCAAGGTCTTTTTCGGCGATCAGGACGGCGTCACCGAAGCTGCGGCACAGAGCAAGGACGGTCTCAGTCTCCTCATCGCTCCAGCTGCCGCGGACAACGCCGGTAAAGCCTGCGCCGACGGCCGAAGCGATGTTCGGCATCACACGTCCCCAATGGGACTTCGGCGCGCTTGCCGTGAGCAGATCGAGGTTGACAAGCGCCGCGCACGACACGACAGTTTTGCCGGCAAGGGCATCAGCATTTTCGCGGCAGTACGGCTGCATCAGCCACGGTTTGAGCGCGATGAAAACGGGGCCGCTTGCATGAGGCAGCGCTTCGGAGATCGTTGAGTATGTTTCGATGCCGTCGGCGACGAGTCCCTGAAAATTCGGACCTTCGTGCTGCACGACAACAGGACGGATGCCGGCGCGGAAAAGACCGCGCGCCACAGCGCCGCCGAGATTGCCGCCGCCGATGATGACGGGGCGGAGTTCTGCAATGTTCATGATATTAATGTCCTCCTCTGCTTAGTGCTTGATGGTTCTGCCGCAGCCGTTGACGCGTGCCCACTCGAACATGCCCAGGGCAGCTGCGACGCTTGCGTTCAGATTGCCGGTCTGTCCGGCCATCGGGATCTTGACGAGTTTATCACAGTTTTTTGCCGTCAAAGCAGAGATCCCCTCCCCTTCCGAGCCGACAATGAGGACCAGCCGCTCGGGAAGCGGGGCGCTCCACATCGTTTCCGTGGTGTTGTGATCAAGCCCGACGACCCAGAAGCCTTTTTCTTTCAGCTGTTCAAGACAGCGGCTGACGTTGACGACCTGCGCAACCGGCAGACGAAAGGCTGCGCCCGCGCTGGTCTTAACGACAGTGCCGTTTACGGTAGCGGAGCGGTCGTTCTGCGTAACGACGCAGGCGGCGCCGGCGATCTCAGCCGTGCGGATGACCGCGCCGAGGTTATGCGGGTCCTTGCAGTGATCGAGCAGAACGATCAGCGCCGGTTCATCCGGGGAGATGCTGTCGGCAATGTCGTCGAGGTCAGCTGCGGGGATGGGCTTCATCCGCGCGGCAACGCCCTGATGGACGGCCCCGCCCGTGAGCCGATCGAGCTCGTCACGGGAGACAAAGCTGATCTGAATGCCGCCGTCGGCACAGGAGCGCACAATGCTGTCAAAAAACGTGCCTTCAGAACCTTCGGCAAGATACACGGTGCGGCAGAGCGACGGACAGTTTTGCAGAAGCGTCTGCACCGGGTTGCGTCCCCAGCAGAGATCGTCGGCGTCGCTTTGTGCGCTGCGGCGCGGCAGGGGGTGGCGATCGTACTTCGGCCCATCGCTGTCCGGCTTCCGCTCAAAGCGGCGAGTCCCGCGGCTGTCCTGCCGTTTGTCCGCAAATGTCCTGCCTTCGGCGCGGGAAAACGAACGCGTGTCTTTGCCGTTATTTGGTCTTTTTCTTTTTTCCATGAGCGGGCTCCTTTTTAAACTCCCTGAAATACTCGCGGATCGCCTGGGCGGTGTAGCCCTTGCCTTTCTGTACCAGCTGCTGGGGTGTGCCGCAGTCAACGACGCGTCCGCCCCCCTTGCCGCCTTCGGGACCAAGGTCGATGATATAGTCGCTGGAGCAAATGATGTCCATGTTGTGCTCGATCAGCAGCACCGAGTTGCCCTGGTCGACCAGCCCATGCAGGATATAGAGCAGGCGTTCGACATCGGGATAGAAAAGGCCCGTCGACGGTTCGTCGAGCATGTAAAGCGTGTTGCCGCCAAAACGCTTGCTCAGCTCTTTGGCGAGCTTGACGCGCTGTGCCTCGCCGCCGCTGAGCGTGAGGGCCGACTGTCCCAGATGGATGTAGCCCAGACCTGCCCGCTGCAAAAACTCTAGTTTATGCGCGATCTTGGGAAGATCCTTGAAAAGCTCCGCCGCTTCGTCAACTGAAAGATTGAGGACGTCAGCAATGCTGTGCCCCTTGAACTTCACTTCCAGTGTTTCACGGTTGTAACGCGTGCCGTGGCAGACATCGCATTCAACATAAACGTCCGGCATGAAAAGCATGGACACGCGCCGTTCGCCGGCACCGCCGCAGGCTTCGCAGCGCCCGCCCTTGACGTTGAAACTGAAACGTCCGCTCGAGTAACCGCGTAGTTTTGCCTCTGGAAGCTGAGCGAACAGCTCGCGGATCGCCGAAAAAACGCCGGTGTACGTAGCCGGATTGGAACGCGGCGTACGGCCTATGGGGCTTTGATCGACCATGGAAACGTTTTTCAGCGCTTCCCAGCCGGCGATCTCATCGTGCTTTCCCGGACGTTCACGGTAATCGGGATCGATCTTGCGCCGCAGTCCCCGATACAGGACATCGTACATCAGCGAGCTCTTCCCCGACCCTGACACGCCGGTCAGACATACAAGCGAATGCAGCGGGATGGACACGTCGATTCTTTTCAGGTTATGCTCGGCCGCGCCGATGACTCTCAGGCAGTCTTTCGGCTGGACCAGACGCTGCGACGGCACCATGCCGCACGCATCTCCGCGCAGATACGGGCCCGTGAGCGAATTTGTCTTGCGAAACGCCTCCGCGTCGCCGCTTTGAACAAGCTGACCGCCTCCTGAGCCTGCCTTAGGCCCGATCTCGACCAGGTAGTCTGCGGCGAGCATCGTGTCGCGGTCATGTTCGACGACGATCACCGTGTTGTCCATATCGCGTACCGACTTGAGCGCGCCGATCAGCTTGCCCGTATCGCGGGAATGCAGGCCGATCGTCGGCTCGTCGAGCACGTACATCACGCCTGAAAGTTTGGAGCCGAGCTGCGTTGCCAGCCGGATGCGCTGGCTTTCGCCGCCGCTCAGCGTATCTGCCCGGCGTTTTAAAGTCAGGTAGCCGACGCCGACCTCGACAAGAAAACTAAGTCTTTTTTCCAGCTCTACGACGACCTGACTGACAACTTCGTTCTGCCCCTGATCATTTTTATGCTGCTGCACGAGTTCGTAAAACTCGCTGACCGGCATCGACGTCAGTTCGTCGATATTCCGATTCCAGAAGCGGACTGACAGCGCTTCCTGACGCAGACGCGTGCCGTGGCAGGTATGGCATTCGTCTTCGATGCGGTAGCGCTCGAGTTCTTCAGCTATTGCCTCCGACTCGGTGCTTTCATAATACCGCGTCAGCCAGGGGATGACGCCCTCGTAGCGCCCCTGATACTCGGAGACCTGACCGCCGCGCTCAAACAGCAGCGGCATTCGCATATCGGAACCTTCCATAAGGATTCTTTTCTGCTCTTCCGGGAGGTCTTTATAAGGCTTGTCGAGGTCCAGCGTGATCTTTTTGGCCAGCTGCTCAAGCCGATACATCATGTACTGTTTGCCGCGGAACGGCAGCAGCGCACCGTCGCGCACCGAAAGCTCCGGGTTGACGGACAGCTCTTCAGAAAAATGACTGTGGCTGCCCAGGCCCGAGCAGTCGGGACAGGCTCCCTGGGGATTGTTGAACGAGAACAGCGCCGGCTGGATGTCGGGCAGCGAGATGCCGCAGTCGGGGCAGACAAAACGTTCGGTGAGCATGTCCTCCACGCCGTCGGCGGCAACGAGGACAAATCCCTCCCCCAGCTGGAGCGCTGTCTGCACAGCCTCGGCGATGCGGCCCTTGCGGTCCGGCTGAACCGACATGCGGTCGACAACGACTTCGATACTGTGCTTCTTGTTCTTCTCAAGCGGAATGTCCTCTTCGAGCCAGAGAATCTCGCCGTCGACACGCACACGCATAAAGCCTTTCTTGCGCAGCGCCGCAAAGATGTTCTTGAACTCGCCCTTTTTCGCCCTGACGACCGGCGCCATGATTTCCAGGCGCGCTCCGGAATGTTCTTTATAGATACGGTCGACGATCTCGTCGACGGAGTACCGGTGCACCGGCTTGCCGCATTTCGGGCAGTAGGGCGTGCCCGCGCGGGCGAAGAGAAGACGCAGAAAGTCATAGATCTCTGTTACCGTGCCCACCGTCGAGCGCGGGTTGTGAGACGTGCCTTTCTGCTCGATCGAAATCGCCGGCGAGAGACCTTCGATATCGTCTACGTCGGGTTTCTTCTGCACGCCGAGAAACTGACGCGCGTACGAGGATAGCGACTCGACGTAGCGGCGCTGGCCTTCGGCATAGAGCGTGTCGAACGCCAGCGAGCTCTTGCCGGAGCCGGACGGTCCGGTGATCACGATCAGCTTGTTTTTGGGAAGCGTCAGAGAAATGTTTTTCAGATTATGTTCTCTGGCGTTTTTTACGACGATTTCCTGACGCGGCACGGAAATATTTTCCTCCTTCATCTGTTTCACTTTCTAATTCCCGAAGCGAAACCGAGGGTTTTCTCCCCTCTTCCATCTCCTGGATCATATCGCGCAGCTTGGCGGCTTTTTCAAACTGAAGCTTTTCGACCGCTTCCCACATCATCTTCTCAAGATCAAGGTTATCGAGATGCTCGATCGTCTGACGCTCCTTGCGGCTCTTCGCCTCGGGAGCTTCTTCAAACTCGACTTCGGGGAGCATCCTCTCGATGGATTTGTGGATCGTCTTCGGCGTGATATGATGCTCTTCGTTGTAGACCAGCTGCGCTTCGCGGCGGCGCTTTGACTCAGTAACGGCCTCTTTGATGCTGTCGGTCACTTCGTCAGCATAGAGGATGACGCGGGATTCGACATTTCGTGCGGCTCGTCCCATGACCTGCACCAGCGAGCGGTATGAGCGCAAAAACCCCTCGCGGTCAGCGTCGAGGATGGCGACGAGGGTGACCTCGGGCATGTCGATGCCCTCGCGCAGCAGATTGACGCCGATCAGCACTTCGATGTCGCCACTTCGCAATTTGTTGATTTCCTCCGCACGCTCAAAGGCGTTCAGTTCGGAGTGGATGTATTCGGCTTTGATGCGCAGCGTGCGCATGTATTCGGAAAGCTCTTCCGCGCCTTTTTTCGTCAGCGTGGTCACAAGCGCACGGCCGCCGGCGGCGCGTACCTTCTGAATCTCGCCCAGCAGATCGTCGATCTGTCCCGTCGCCTTGCGGACTTCGACAAGCGGATCGGGGATGCCGGTAGGACGGATGAGCTGCTCCACGACACGGCTTGAATGTTCGGTCTCCCAGTCGCCAGGAGTGGCTGAGCAGCAGATCACGCGCTGCATGTACTTCTCAAATTCGTGCCATTTCAGCGGCCGGTTGTCGAGGCAGGACGGCAGTCGGAATCCGTGCTCAACAAGCACTTCCTTGCGCGCACGGTCGCCGTTGAACATGCCGCGTACCTGCGGCAGGGTGATATGCGACTCGTCGACAACCATCAGAAAATCGGGCGGGAAGAAATCCAGGAGCGTGCCAGGCTGTTCGCCTTCCTCGCGTCCGTCGAGATAGCGTGAATAGTTCTCGATGCCCGAGCAGTATCCTGCTTCAGCAAGCATTTCCATATCGTAGCGGGTGCGGCTGGTCAGGCGCTCAGCTTCAAGGTACTTGCCTTCAGACTGGAACTTCCCGGCCTGGATCTCAAGTTCCTTCTTGATCTTCTCCATGGATTCGGTGATCGCTCCGTCGCTGGTCACGTAATGCTGCGCCGGGAAGATCGACGCATGCTCGCATCGTTTCAGGCTGTGACCGCTGACGGGATCGACTTCTTCGATCGTTTCCAGCTCTTCATCGAAGAACGAAAATCGCAGCGTGCTGTTGCTGTACACGGGATACACTTCGAGCACGTCGCCGCGTACGCGGTACTTTCCAGGCTGGAGGTCGAAATCGTTGCGCTCGTAGTACGCCTTCATCAGCGCTTCCTGAAAGTTGTGCCGGTTCCAGCGTTCGCCGACTGAGAAATTGACGATCGCGTCCTCGTAGTTTTCGCGCTTGCCCATGCCGTAAATGCACGAGACTGAAGCGACGACGATCACGTCACGCCGTTCGATCAGCGACTTGGTCGTCGCCAGGCGCATGCGTTCGATCTGCGTGTTGATGGACGCGTCTTTTTCGATGTAGGTATCCGAACTGGGGACGTAGGCCTCCGGCTGGTAGTAATCGTAATAACTCACGTAATAGTGAACGGCATTATCAGGGAAAAACTTGCGGAATTCGCTGTAGAGCTGCGCGGCCAGCGTCTTGTTATGCGCCAGGACGAGCGTGGGCCGGTTGTACTGGGCCACGACATTGGCAACGGTGAACGTTTTACCGCTTCCCGTCACGCCCAGCAGCGTGGATACGCGCTCGTTGCGGTTCAGCCCTTCGAGCAGCGAGCTGATCGCCTGCGGCTGATCGCCGGAAGGCGGCCAGGGCGCGTGAAGTTTAAAATGATCGGTCTCCATGAAGCACCTCCAAGAGACAGAGAAATTCTCATGCAAATGAAGAGGACGGAGCGTAAAGCCCCGTCCTCTTATTGTACCAGTTTATTGTTCTTTTGCCGAATCTGCGTCAGTATTTTTTACTTCGGGCGCGTCGGGCTCCACATCGGCGTCAGCTGCACGAACGGAAGGGATAAATCCTTCGCCGTCTGAAGGCGCTTCCTGTGTCTCGGGCTCTGGTTCGCCAGCCTGCGTTTCGCACGGCTGGGGCGAGTCGGCCTGTTTCGTTTCGGAAGGTGTTTCAGCTTCGGGCTTTTTCTCCGGTTCTGCCGGTTCTTCGCCGAGCAGGACGGCAAGGTCGTGGCCATCCATCACTTCACGCTCAAGCAGCGTCTCAGCGACCAGCTTCACCGTATCCATATTTTCGGAAAGCAGCTTTTTCACGCGCTGGTAACAGTCTTCCACGATCTTGCGGACTTCCTCGTCGATCGCGAAGGCGATCTGATCGCTGTAGTTGCGGTCTTCGCCAAGATCTCGGCCGAGGAACACTTCGTGGCGCTGGCGTCCGAGGACGACAGGCCCAAGCGAACTCATCCCGTACTGTGTGACCATGCTGCGGGCACACTGCGTAGCGCGCTCCAAATCGTTGCTGGCTCCTGTGGTGATGTCGCTGAAGACGAGTTCTTCGGTGACGCGGCCGCCGAGCAGCACACAGATGTCGTTCGTCAGCTCATTTTTCGAGGCCAGGAAACGGTCTTCCTGAGGCAGCTGGAGCGTATAGCCCAGCGCTGCGCTGCCGCGGGGGATGATCGAGATCTTGTGCACGGGATCGCTGCCGGGGATCAGCTTGGCGACAAGCGCGTGGCCGGTCTCGTGATAAGCGATGATCTTCTTTTCGCGGTCGCCGATGAGGCGGCTCTTGCGCTCCGGGCCGGCAATGGCCCGATCGATGCCTTCTTCAAGCTCGGCCATGCCGATCTCCTGCTTGCCGGCGCGTCCCGCGAGCAGAGCTGCCTCGTTGATGACGTTGGCAAGATCGGCGCCGACAAATCCGGGCGTGCGCTTGGCAAGGATGGCAAAGTCGACATCAGAAGCAAACTTTTTATCCTTGGCATGGACTTTGAGGATCGCTTCACGGCCGTTCACATCGGGGCGGTCAACTGTGACATGACGGTCGAAACGGCCAGGACGGAGCAGCGCGGGATCAAGAACGTCGGCTCTGTTGGTGGCCGCGATCAAGATGATGCCCGTCTTTTCGTCAAAGCCGTCCATCTCAACGAGCAGCTGATTGAGCGTCTGCTCGCGCTCGTCGTGTCCTCCGCCAAGTCCCGCACCGCGCTGGCGGCCCACAGCGTCGATCTCATCGATAAAGACGAGACAGGGCTGATATTTGCGGGCCTGGTCGAAAAGGTCACGGACGCGAGAAGCGCCGACGCCGACAAACATCTCGACGAAGTCCGATCCGCTGGTGCTGAAAAACGGAACATCGGCTTCGCCGGCGCAGGCGCGCGCCAGCAGGGTCTTGCCGGTTCCGGGCGAACCGAGGAGCAGCACGCCCTTGGGAACTTTGGCGCCGAGTTTTGTAAACCGGTCGGGTGACTTGAGGTACTCCACGACCTCTTTAAGCTCTTCCTTCGCCTCGTCGCAGCCGGCGACGTCATCAAATGTCACCTTGGGACGGTTGTCGAGGAACATCTTGGCGCGGCTCTTGCCGAACGACATCATCTTTCCGCCGCCGCCCTGCATGTTGTGCATGAAGAAGATCCACACGCCGATCAGCAGCAGCGTGGGGAACACCGATGAAGCCAGCGTCATCCACCACGGGGTTTCGGGGATCTCGTTAATCTTCACCTCAACGCCGCGCCCGGCAGCAAGATCAGCCACTTCCTTGACGCCGACGATGTTGCTGGTGAAGCTTGTGCCGTCGGTATAATGACCGGTCGCCTTCATGTCGGTGATCGAAAAATCCTTGATCTTCCCCGCCTGCATGTCAGTCCGGAACTGGCTGTAGGGGATCTCCGGGATCTGCTGGACAGGCGTCTGCGGCGTCAGGAACATGTTGACGATGCTGACGACGAGAACGACGAGGATAAGATACACTCCGAGGTTTTTCATTAAGCGATGCAAATTAGCGCCTCCTTAAAAAGTCCTTCTATTCGTCGACGGGGCGGACCGTGAAGATCGCGGGAAGATTCCTCATCTTCTCATCGTAGTCCATGCCGTAGCCGACGACAAATTCGTCAGGAATGACGAAACCTGTATATTCGACGGGCACGTCGACAACGCGCCGATCCTGCTTGTCCAGAAGCACGCACACAGCAACGGAAGCCGCGCCGTGATCTGCGAAGTACTCGCGCAGGCGTTTCAGAGTCAGCCCGGTGTCGACGATGTCTTCGACGATGATCACATTCCGGCCTTCGATCTCCATGGTCGGCTGCTGTGTGATCGCCACTTTGCCGGAACTCTGCGTGGATGCGCCGTACGAAGAGGCCTTCATGAACTCGATCGAAACCTCGACCGACGGACCGATCTCCCTGACCAGGTCAGCCAGGAAAATAACGGCTCCGCGCAGGATGCCCACCATCAGCACGCTCCCGCCGTCATAACGGGCCGTGATCTCTTTGGCGATCGCGCTCACGCGCTCGGCAATGGCCTCTTTGGAAATAAGGACTTCCGCAGGTTTCAATTCCATTCACAATTCCTCCATTTTCCCCGCAAAGGGGTCAGCTTGACGCAATAGGACTCGTTCTCACTCTTTGCATTCTGACAATTACCATTATGAAACGACGCACTCCCGCCTCCGTGCAGGACCATCGGGAAAGGATCGTTGAACGGAACGCTGTCTACTGTATTGTTTTTCAGCACAACGGTGCCATCCGGCCCCAGCTCAACAGGCATCACAAAAGCGGGGTCATCCGGCTTTCTTTTTTGGACAGTGACGCGCCAGCCGCCCCAGCGTACATTCGCACCGGCTGGAACGTGCAGCTCCATCAGGCGTTTTTCCGCCGCCGGGTGCCAGGCTACGACGCCGCCGCATGCGGTGACATCCACTTCAGAGCCCCACTGGAAGATCCAGCGCCCGGACGAGACGACCAGCCGGTCGAGTTCTCCGGCTCGTTCACGCGTCAGCGTATCAAGTTCCAGCCGACGGCCGACAAAGCGCAAAAGCTCGGCACGTTCCCATGGAGACATGCGCCGCAGCCGTTTCAGATCAAGCGTCGGCCAAGGCTGATCAGGGACACTCGCAGCATGGAATGCCTCACGGGAGCGCGTCTCCTGCTCGCGGCGCCAAGCGTATGCCTCGTCAGCCAGTGCCGCAAGGTGGCTGACGATCTGAAGATTGACGTGTTCGCGAAGACAGGGAATAACGATGTTCCTGACCCGGTTGCGCTGATACAGCGCAAGATCGTTCGTTTCATCATCCACCCAGCCCAGTCCGCGCTCAGACAGATAGGCGCGCAGTTCTTCGCGGTAAAAGCCGAGCAGCGGTCTGATGCAGCGTCCGCGCTGAAGCGGTATCCCTGCAAGACCGCGCAGGCCGCTGCCTCGGGCCACGTTCATGAGGACGCTTTCAGCCAGGTCGTTCCGAGTGTGTCCGAGCGCGATCAGCTCGCAGCCGAACTTCTGACAGCTCTCTTCATACAGTTCATAGCGCAGTCTGCGTCCAGCCGCTTCCTCTGATTCGCCTTTCTGCGACAGTTCCGGCACCAGACGTTTCTCCGCCACGCAGCGCACGCCCAGCTCCGCACAGACTGAGACAACTAAATCACGATCTCGGCTCGACGTCTCGCGAAGGCCATGATCCATATGCGCGACGACGATCCGGCTGCTGCCAAGCACTGCGGCGTAAAGATGAAGCAGCGCGATTGAATCGCTCCCGCCCGAAACGCCCAAAAGCGTCGGTCCAGGACGAAGCCAATCATGTTCTTTGAGGACTGCAAGAAAACGTTTTTCTAGATCGTTTTTCTTCATAAAGCATTCTCCTTCTCAGTCCTGTAAGTGTTGATTCTAAATCGTCATGCGCGGAATTGCAAGGACAAAACGTCATCCTTTCCTCAGGGCAGCACTATAAAAGCCTCCAGACCAAACGCCTGGAGGCTTTTTGTGCAAACGCGGCTATATGCTTTCGATTTTTCCCTTCACTTCGCTGTAGCTTCTGACAATGTCCTTTAAAATGCTTTTGTGTTCAAAATCACGCAAGTAAACGATATTGATCTCGCGCGCCATGCTGAAATGCTCAATGGGCAGCGCCGCGATCTTTTTCTTCTTCAACTCGTCAAGACAGGTGCTGCGCGCCAGGACCGACACGCCAAGGTTGCGCCGGATCAGGTCCTTGATCGTTGCGATGTTGTTGATCTCCATCATGACGTTAAAATCACTGATCGACATGTTTTGCGACTCCAGCGACGATACGAACAGATTGCGCGTTCCCGAGTCCGGCAGGCGGAGGATGAGGCGTTCCTTTTTAAGATCGTTGATCGTCACGACGTTTTTGCGCGTCAGAGGATGCTCGGGGGCTACGGCTAGGACCAGACAGTCGCTGTCAAGCATGAGATAGACAAGATCGGGATCGTTGGTGCTGCCCTCAACAACAGCCAGGTCAATCTCGTAATTCTTTAACTTTTCGTACAGGTTCACGGCAGCGTCGGTAATGATTTTTAAACTGATGCCGCCGCGGCTGTTGGCATACTTGGCAAGAGCTTCAGCAATGGCGTTGCTTTCCGCCGTGTGCGTGATCCCGATAGTCAGCGAACGGAGCTGGAGTTTTTCGTTGTTCAACTCGCGGCGCAAATTGCTGACGAGCGCCAGGATCCGCTTCGCATACTTCAGCACAGTTTCGCCTTCATGCGTAATGTGCAGCTTGTTGCTGACGCGTTCAAAAATCTTTATTTTGAACTCTTCTTCCAAAGAACGAATATGCTGGCTCACAGCCGGCTGCGTCAGAGAGAGCTGTTCGGCGGCGCGGGTGTAATTACCAAACTCAGCGACTTTTAAAAGCGAATACAGCCGTGAATCGACCATCAAGATTGCCCCTCCTTTCACTGCATGTCCGTGTTCCTGTCTGAAGGCAATGAGCCTGTGAATTTCATCTCCATTTCCAGCCGCCGGTGTTCGCAGAACTGACAGTACAGCGCGAGCGCGACAATGCAGCAAACACAGTCCGCAGCCGGAGTGGCCCACACGACACCGTACACCGGAAAGCATGCGCCGAGGACGAACATCAACGGGATGTCCAGCACGCCCTTGCGCAGGATCGCCAGGATGAACGACTTTCGTCCGCGATTGACAGCCTGGAAGAAGGAAATGATCGAATACGCACAGGCCGAGACAGGCCCGCCAAGGCAGAGGATGCGCAGGAATGTGGCGCCGTAACGGAGCGAGTCTGTTTCTCCGCTGATGAACATGCCGATCAACGCATCGCTCCAGAGGAGACACACGCCCATACAGAATGAGGCAAGCGCGATCGAGATCAGCATCGAGGCCCGCACGACCTCGTTCATGCGCCTGTAATTCTGCGACGCATAATTGTACGCGATCAGCGGCAGCACCCCCTGCGTCATACCACGGACAATGCAGTGCGCCAGCATATTGACCTTCTTGGCGACGCCGATACCTGCCTGTACCATAGTGCCATGTACCATCAAAAGCTTATCGAGGACAGCGAACGAAATATTTTCAAACAGCGTCATGACACAGGCAGGCAAGCCCGTAGAAAGGACGTTCTTCACAAGCTGGGCGTCCCAATTCGAAGGACGCGGTGCAAAGTTGATAACCGTATGCCGTCCCCTGCGCCATATCACGCCCAGAAAATACAGCGTAGCCATCAGGTTGGAAAGAGCCGTCGCATACGCCGCCCCTGCTACTTCCATTCCCGCAGGGAGAAGGTAGAACATGAACAGCGGATCGAGCAGGATATTCATGATACCGCCGGCCATGATCCCGACGCTGGCCTGCACGCTTCGCCCTTCAGATCGGAGCAGATGCGCAAGCAGCGCATTCATCGAAGTTCCCAGACCGCCCCAGACCACCGTCGGCAGCAGGTAGTCCTTCGCGTACAGGTGCACGTCCTGCGCTCCGCCGCCCAGCAGATCAACATAGAGATCCAAGAAGACAGAGACGCCTAAAGAATACAGCAGCGTCACGCAGATGCAGCCCCAGAACGAAAACGACGACGTCGCAGAAGCGTGTTTGATACGCTTGCGCCCCAGAGCTCTGGAGATCTCGCTCGAACCGCCGACCCCAAACAGATTCGACACTGCGGACAGAAACATAAATGCAGGCATGCACACCGTAACAGCGGTCAGTTTGGCGTCACTCCCGGTCATGCCGATAAAGAACGTGTCAGCCATATTATAGAGAACGAGGATAATCTGTCCAGCTACCGTAGGCAAAGCGAGCCGTGATATGGAAATCAGCACCGGAGCTTTTTCAAACAGCTGATATTCTTTTGAGTTTTCATCCATATCACATTCCCCCTTAGAGCGCATTTTGCGACGGCACATTAGACGTGTTCGGTTTAATAGATATTCTGCATAAGCGAGCTATGTCACAGCCAACTCACGCTGATAAGACATTATTATTTATAAGCAGAAAAGACAGGTTTATCTTCATTTTTCAGTATTCATCCTAACAGACTGCCACCTAAATTTCTAATAATGATTCAATATAGATTAATAATCATTTATTATACTTCGACGTTTCATGAAAGGACACAATATCTTCAAAGCAGCTTTTACAGTACACAGCAACAGCTACGCCCTTATGCACATGAGCAATAGATTTGCGAATCGCTCAAATTTATTGTTATGGCTTCGCAACTTTCCGTGATAAATACATTATTATTCCCACAACTGATCAAAACAAACTGCCGCTGTGCGTCGCTACGTATGAGCCGCCAATGCAAAGGAGCCTGAACCGGCGTGTCGCCAGTTCAGGCTCCTTTGTTCGATTATTTATCTCGGCGCTGCGCGCCACCGTCCGCCGCCGGTGGAATAAATCTGCGTGCGGACCTGCAGCTCCGCTGTGATCCGCATCAGCTGTACAGGTGAAAGTCCTGTACGGGCAGAGATTTGATCAAGCGTCAAATCTCCCTGTGAAGCAAGACAGTCGAGCACTTTCTGCTCATCGCCCGAAAGCGGAACGGGGCTGAACAGCTCAAGCTGCCCCAGAGTTCCACTGATATGTTCGACAAAATCGGAGACGTTCACCAATGGCGACGCGCCGTCGAGGATTAGCCGGTTGCTGCCTTCGCAGACGCGCTCGTCGATCCGTCCGGGGACTGCCCAGACATCGCGCCCCATTTCCATCGCCTTGCGGGCGGTGATCATCGCGCCGCCTTTCATAGGCGACTCAACGACAACGAGCATTTTGGATACTCCCGCGATGATCCTGTTTCTTCTCGGAAAACGCCAGGCCCGTCCCGATGTGCCGAGAGGAAATTCGCTTACAAGCGCGCCTTCGCGGGCAATATTGGCGAAAAGCTCATCGTGTTCGGGCGGCCAGATAACGTCGACGCCGGTTCCAAGTACGGCTATCGTGCACCCGGAGCCGCTCAGCGAGCCGCCATGCGCAGCGCCGTCGATCCCGCGCGCGCCGCCGCTGACGACAGTATAATCGGCCTGTGCCAGCGCACTTCCAAGCAGCTCGGCAACTTTGAAACCGTACGGCGTGCAGCGCCGAGTGCCGACAACAGAACATGAGCGCTCCAGGTCAGGGAGCTGCCCTTTTACATACAGGACCAAAGGCGGTTCGTCGATATCACGCAGGCGGGCCGGATAGTCCTCGCTGAACCAGGGTATAAGCTTTATGCCGGCCTGATCAGCCCGGTCGATCTCCCCTTCTGCCCAGTGCTGGTCACACAGAGTGCGAAGCCGTTCGGAACAGTGCGGCGTGATCTTTTTCTTTTCCAAAAGCGCGTCAAGAAGATCCTTTTCGGAGAGCCCAGCGTCGATATCCCTGAACAAATCAGCCGACAGCCCTTCGTACCCGTTCAGCCAGACGCACAGTTCAAGGTCGTTCATTCGAGCACCCCCGCATCCCTGTATGCCAGCGCCTCAGCTACCGACGCGGCTTCGATGCTCCTGCTGCCGGCCAGATCAGAGATCGTGCGAGCGACCCGCAGCACGCGGCTGAGCCCGCGCCCCGAGAGGCGCAGCCGCTCTGCCATCGATGACAGGTATTTTCTCGCGTAAGTGCTGAGCGAAACGTTGTTTTTCAGCTGACGCTCGGAAAGTTCCGCGTTACACTCAGCTCCGGTGACACGCTTTCTCTCCCACTGCATTGCCCGTGCGCGCACGACTCGTTCGCGGATGATGGCGCTGCTTTCGCCGCCGGTGCCGCCGAGTTCGAGCAGTTCCTGCGGCGTGAGCCTTGGGACTGATACGTAGAGGTCGACGCGGTCAAGCATGGGGCCTGAAAACTTGCGCCGGTACCGCTCCAGTTCAACGCTGCCGCACCGGCACTGTTCGACAGGATCGCCACGCCAGCCGCAGGCACACGGATTCGCTGCCAGGACGAGCAGTACCCGGCTTGGATACGTCACGCTGCCGGCCGCGCGGTTGACGGTGATGAAACCGTCTTCGAGCGGTTGCCGCAGTGCTTCGATGAGATCGCGCCGAAACTCGGTGAATTCATCGAGAAACAGCACGCCGCGATGAGCCAGACTGACTTCACCGGGACGGATGTCGCTGCCGCCTCCGCAGATCGAAACCGTGCTGGCCGTATGATGCAGCTGACGGAACGGCCGGCGGCGGTCAACAGGAGCCGGCAGGCCGACGGCGCTGCGTATGAGGAGCGTTTCGAGAAATTCGTCATCAGAGAGCGGCGGCAGGATCCCCTGCAGGGCGCGGGCCATCATCGTCTTGCCGCTGCCGGGAGAGCCGACAAGGAGGATGTTGTGATGCCCGGCGGCCGCGATTTCCAGAGCCCGTTTCGCCTGTGCCTGACCGCGCACGTCGGCAAAGTCGGGCTCGACTGCGCCCAGACCGTCAGGAGGCATGCTCTTTTCGACGCGGGAAAGAAGCTTTTCGCCGCGAAGGTGCAGCAGCAGGTCCTTCAGCGATGGAACTCCGTATGCTTCGACGCCTTCAACAAGCGCGACTTCGGAGGAGTTGCCGATCGGGCAGAACAGGGGCACACGCAGCGATCGCGCCAGCATGGCCGCGGGCACGGCGCCCCTGACAGAACGGACGCGGCCGTCGAGGGCCAGCTCCCCCATAAAAATCGCCGGCGCACAGAGAGACACGTATTTTTTCTCTCGAGCCAGAGCCACGGCGATAGGCAGATCGAGAAGACTTCCTTCCTTTGGCAGATCAGCGGGAGCCAGGTTGACCGCGATGCGCCCATAAATGGAAACGTCAAGCTCACGCAGCGCCGCACGGACGCGTTCGCGCGATTCACGCACAGCCGCATCGGGCAGTCCGACGACCGAAAACGCAAACATCCCGGTCGTGATCTCTGCCTCTACTTCAACAGGCAAAGCTTCTACCCCGCGAAGGGTGACGCCCTGTATTTCAGCTGCCATATCCGTCTGCCTCCTCCATCTCCAGATAGCGGTACCACTTCAGCCTCCACCGCGAGCCGTCTACATCGACTGCGATCAGATCGACACGCCAGCTGCCGGTCCATTGTTTCCGCATCACATACAGTTCTGCGCCGCGGGCAAGCCGCCGCCATTTTTGCGGTCCCAGCGTATCGAGCGCTGACATCACAGGATTCGCACGCCGGCAGCGGACTTCAGCAAAGATCAGTTCACCGTCGTCGTCGCCGACGATGTCGATCTCCGAAAAACGCTCTCTGACGTTGCGGTCGAGGATCTTCACGCCCTGTTTTCTCAAGAATTCAGCTGCCGTATCCTCAGCCCAGCGCCCAATCAGCTCACGATTTTTGCTACGAAAAAAAGCCCTTTCGGCCGGTGAGAGAAGTCCTTCGTCTTCATCGCGCACCGGCCTGTCAGGCTTTACGAGCTGTGAGACCGCTTCCGCAAAGCGCAGCATCAACTGTTTCATTGAAGCGATCTCCTTTCTTCTTTTATTTTATTATCTCCAGGTAAAACTGCGGCGATGGATCGGCGTAGGGCCAAGCTTGGCGATCGCTTCGCGATGCGCAGCCGTGCCATAGCCTTTGTGCTTCGCAAATCCATAGCCTGGATAGAGACTATCGTACACTACCATAACACGGTCACGCAGGACTTTTGCGACTACCGACGCCGCCGAGATTTCGGCGTAGATATCGTCTCCGCCGATGACCGCCTGCTGATACAGGTCAAGTCCAGGGATCTCCCTGTTGCCGTCGACGATCACGCCGTCAGGACGCTGCGGAAGACGCTCGACCGCGCGGCGCATTGCCCACAGCGTTGCGTTCAGGATGTTGATGCGGTCGATCTGAACAGAAAGCGCGGCCTGTGCGCGCCAGATGACGTTCAGCTCGTTCATCCGCGCAAAAACTTTCTCACGCCTCAGCGGCGTCATTTTTTTTGAATCACGCAGTCCCAGCTGGACGAGCTCATTTTTCTGGCTTTCGCTCAGAATCACGGCCGCCGCTACGACAGGGCCGGCCAGAGGACCTCTGCCGGCCTCGTCGACCCCCGCCAGGATCATTCTTCGTCTTCTCCTTCTCCGTCCTCCTCATTCAGAGCCGGAGCAGCAAGCGCATCAGGACGCTCCAGAGAAAGACTGCCGATCTTTCCGGTGCTGAACGATTCAAGAAAGCGCCGGCCGGCAAGCGTGAAATCGACGTTTCCGCCGCTGACCAGGCAGCCGAGACGGCGGCCGACGCCTTCGAGCACAGCAACAACATCGCCGGGATCGGCAGGAACGCCCCATTTTTCCTCGACGTAATGCCACAGTCCCTGTTTCTGCAGAAAGTCGATCAGGCCGCAGGCAACCGTATCGTAACCGCCGATCACATCAGCTTTTGAGCATCCCAGCCAGGCAAGCGCCCGCTGGATCGCCGCGCCGGAACGCGGATCAAGGATACCGGGAGAATCGACGACGAGGAAATCGCCGCCCTTATACCATGACACGCCGCGGGTCACACCAGGGATACCTCCGACAACGGCGGCTTTCTTGCCTACAAGCAGATTCAGCAGGGCCGATTTTCCCACGTTCGGAATACCGACGACGGCGACGCGCAGCTCGCGATAGGAAGGCTTGCACCTTGTAAAAGCCTGACGAAGCGGTCCGATCTGCCGGGCCAGGAGGTCGAAGGCCCACGCCTCGCGCTTGCGATTTTTGTAATAGCTTAGCCATTGCGACGTAACGGCAGGATCGGCAAGATCCTTTTTCGTCAGCACGATCCAGACGGGCTTGCGCCCAGCCAGCTTGCGGGTCAGCGGCGAAGCGGTCAGCTCCGGGGCACGGGCGTCGCGCACTTCGACGATCACGTCGAGCTTGCCGGCAAGTTCTTCAAGCTGTCGGGTCCCCTTGGCCATATGCCCGGGGAACCACGCCGTTCTTCCCGCCATTATTTCACCCGGCCGATCCTGTTCAGCGGCCAGTAGCGGAAGCTCACAGGACCGTAGACGTTCTTTTCGGGCACAAAACCCCAAAAACGGCTGTCCATCGAATTGGGACGATTGTCGCCAAGTGCCAGATACGCATGCTCGGGCACCGTTGCTTTGTAATTATACGTGTCGTGGAAGGTAACGTAACTCTCATCCTGCTTTTCACCGTTGATCCAGACGACGCCGTTCTTGATCTCGACCTCGTCCCCGGGAAGAGCGATCAGCCGCTTGACGTAATCCAGACTCGTATCTTTGGGATATTTGAAGACGATCACATCACCGCGGCGGGGCTTGCGGAGGAGATACTCAAATTTCCAGACGATCACACGGTCGCCAACGAGCAGGGTCGGAACCATCGATTCACTCGGGATCCAGAAATTTCCCACCACAAAGGCTTTCAGCAGCAGAGCCAGTGCCAGCGCCCAGACGACTGTCTCGATCGTCTCGCGCAGCCAGGCCCACGGCACGATCTTTTCCCAATATCTGACAAGCGGAGCGGTCACGTCGCTCCACCATTCCTTCAAAGCCATCGGATAAACCTCCTTGAGGTCGATAAATTCATACTGTTTTTCGTTAAAATGGCTAACGCCTTTTAGCCATTTTATAGCGCCGAAGGCGCGTCGAAAAACGCATGAGACAGCGTGGCCCGTTTTTGCGCCGACTGCCGCGCCCGGCTTTGGCGCGGCCTCGCGATTAGCTTTTTAATCGCGAAAGAGTATCACATGATCTTCCCGCCGCTCCGCCGAGTGATCTGACCGCGCAGCGAGACTGTTAAAGAGTCTCCGCTCAGCTTTCCCTGGTCATTGAGAGCGCGCAGTTCAAACGCAGGAGACATGCTGTGGGTGCTCGACTGATAGACCATCTTTCTGGTGTTCCCCGTAAGACGCCATTTCACCTTCGCATCCGCGTAGAAATACTCAGTCCTGCGGCCTGAAAGTCCGCCGCTCTGCCATTTCACGGTGGCGTAATGGCGCTCTCCCGGCCCCATCGGCAGGGAGACGCTGAGCGTAAAGTCGCTGCGCCAGCGGTCGGCACGGCTCATCGCCGAAGCGAGCCAGCTTTCAAGTCGAGCTATGTCGCGTCTCACCAGTGCCGACTCTCCTGCCTCGGCAAAGGCCAGGAACAGCACACCAGTCAGCGTTAGAAACACCGAAAGACAAATCAGCAGTTCCACAAGAGAGAATGCACGTCTTTTTATCACAGCCGGAGAGACGTTCATGGCGCCGGACGATATTCCGGCACCGTATCTTTGATTGCCGCACGGATATCCGAAGCAGACAGGATCGCTGTGATCTTTTCGAACATCCCGCTGCTGCCGGACTCGCTGATGCGGGCGCTGAAAATCTTCCGATGAGAAGTCCTGCCGACGTGATTTTTATCGTAAAACAATTCTTCAAACAGCTTTTCGCCAGGCCGGACGCCCGTGTAGCGGATCTCGATGTCACGTCCGGGTTCGAAGCCGTTCAGGCGGATCATCATCTCCGCAACGTGTGTGATGCTGACGGGCTGTCCCATATCCAGCACGTAGATCGTTCCGCTCGCGCCAATCGCCGCAGTTTGCAGGACGAGGCCCGCCGCTTCCGGGATGAGCATGAAATAACGGATCATCTGCGGATGCGTTACCGTAACGGGACCGCCCGCTGCGATCTGACGCTCGAACTTGGGGATGACGCTGCCGCGGCTGCCGAGCACGTTGCCAAAACGGACGGCCATGTACGCCGTGTCACGGTATTTCCCCGCCAGCTCCATCACGGCCATCTCTGCGATGCGCTTGCTCGCGCCCATCACGCTGCTCGGATTGACTGCCTTGTCGGTCGAGATCATCACGAATCGCCTGACGCCGCATTCGCCGGCAAGCTGAGCGACATTCCACGTCCCCAGACAGTTCACGCGCACGGCTTCATGCGCGTTAGACTCCATCAACGGCACATGCTTATGGGCCGCTGCATGGAAGATCACGTTCGGCTTCCAGGCGCGAATCGTTCGCTCCATCGTCTCGCGATCGGCAACGTCAGCAATCACAGGATGCATCGCGATATTTCCCGCCCGCCCGCTAAGTTCTTCCAGAAGCGAATAGATCGAGAACTCGCCATGGCCGACCAGTACCAGCTGCTTCGGTCCATAGGGGAGCAGTTGCCGGACGATCTCGCTGCCGATCGATCCGCCGGCTCCCGTGATCATCACAGTCGTACCGCGAAGCAGCGCGCCGATCTGTTCAGAATCAAGCGCGACTGGATCGCGGGAAAGGAGATCTTCCAGCCGCACGGGGCGAAGCGTGTTCATCGTCACCGCTCCGCCGGCAAGCTCACGCAGATTCGGCAGCAGACGCAGCGAAACACCGGTCGGCATCGCCTGAGCGAGGATGTGACGAACGCGGGCAGCTGGCGCCGACGGAAGCGCGACAAGCACATCGCTGATCTGATACGACCGTACGATCTCAGCGATCTTTTCCAATCCTGCCAGCACCGGAACGCCGGCGATCATCTTGTTCTGCTTCGCGGAATCGTCGTCAAGAAAGCCGACGATGTCAAGATCAGAACGATTTCTCCGTACGTCGCGGGCGAGGATGACTCCCGCCTCCCCTGCTCCGGCAATCAATGCCCGGCGTCCCCGGCTCGGCGAGCTTTGTCCTCCAGTCACACGCCAGCTGAAGCGCACCGCAGCGAGGAGCACAAAACCACCCAGCACGAGCATTCCTAAGACGCTCCGGGGCACGATGAAAGGCGGTTTCAGGAGCCAGTACGCTGCACACAGAACCGTGCAGGGAGCGAAATAGGCTTTCATCAGCAGGAGCATCTCTTCGATGCTCGTCTGTAGCCAGTAAACGCGATAGACGCCACAAAGGAAGAACGACAGCATCACGCCGGCGGTGTACAGCAGCAGGACCGGGACGAGCCCATATCCGGCTGCATCGTCAAGAAAAATAGAAAAACGCAGTGCGTAGCTGACGAACACCGCCAGACAGAGGAGCCCCGCATCGATCAGGGCAACGGCCGGCTCACAGGCGCCCCATGACCGCCAAGTTTGCACAATACGCACAGCTGTCTGACGCCATAAGCTGCTTTTCATTTTGTGACCGTCGCCTCGGCTTTCAGTGTTCATCAATTGAGGACGGCCGTTTCCTTAAGGAACGATCAGACGGCTCCCCTGAGAGTTTCCGCTCATTCTGTCGAGACGCTGAAGGTCGGCGGCGGAAGCGACGTCAAGACGAGGCTTTTTCTCTTCCTCTTCGATCATCGCTTTGACCTTGGCTTCGTATTCCTTCATGCTCTGTTTGATCGCCTCGGCGTCATTTTTCACCCACTGAGTGACGTTATCAGCAACAGACTTCAGTGTTTCATCATCGGGCATCGCCTTGATCGCGCCCAGGTCGAGGAGCAGCTGGTGCTCGTCGCGCACCGACTGAAGGATATCGTCGTCGGTCAGCAGTCCTTTTTTGTAAAGGGCACGGGCCAGAATGTTGAACTTGCTCTTCATGTTCTCGTTCGCCATAGTCATCGCATCGACGCGCGACAAAAGCATCGAGAGGACTTCATCAAGACTGATCTGCATAGGCATTGGCATTTTTTACACGATCCTTTCGTAATTTGGAGACTGTATTTTTACTGACAGTCTGTTATATTACACGTTAAAGAGGAATTCGACAACATCCCCGTCTTTCATCTCATATTCTTTTCCTTCAGAACGGAGCAGGCCCTTTGCCTTGGCTTCAGCGAGCGAGCCGCAGGCGATCAGGTCCTCGTAGCTGACGATCTTCGCACGGATAAAGCCGCGTTCAAAATCGCTGTGGATGGTGCCGGCAGCTTGCGGCGCCAGTGTGCCGCGGCGGATCGTCCAGGCGCGGGACTCCTTCTCCCCGGCAGTCAGGAACGAGATCAGACCCAGCAGCCGGTATCCCGCGGAGATGAGCCGGTCGAGCCCGGCCTCTTTCAGCCCCAGCGCTTCAAGGTATTCGGCTTTTTCGTCGTCAGCCAGCTCGGCGATTTCGGCTTCGATCTGTGCACAGATCGCAACAAACTCCGCTCCTTCATTGCGGGCATGATCGCAGACGCGCTGAGCATATTCGTTCAGCTCCGGCTTGCCGACGTCGCCCTCAGCGATGTTGGCGACATAGAGCATGGGCTTGTCGGAGAGGAGGTTCAGACCGTGCAGATATGTTTTCTCCTCGTCTGTAAGGCTAAGCGTGCGCACGAGCTTGCCGGCTTCGAGCGTTTCCTTCACTTTTTTGAGCAGATCAAGGTTGGGCGCAAGCTTGCGGTCGGCCTTTGCCAGCTTTTCGACTTTGACGAGATTGCGCTCGATCATCTCAAGATCAGAAAGGATCAGCTCCAGTTCGATCGTTTCTATGTCGCGCAGCGGGTCGACTGAACCGTCAACGTGGACGATATTGGGATCCTCAAAGCAGCGGACGACCTGCACGATCGCACTTGCTTCGCGGATGTTGGCGAGAAACTTGTTTCCCAGTCCTTCGCCTTTGCTGGCTCCCCTGACCAGGCCGGCGATGTCGTAAAATTCGACGACAGCCGGAGTGATCTTTACCGAGTGGAACATGTCCGCCAGCACTTTCAGGCGGGGATCAGGCACCTCAACAACGCCGACGTTCGGCTCAATGGTGCAGAAGGGGTAGTTCGACGCTTCGGCCCCCGCCGATGTGATCGCGTTGAACAGCGTGCTTTTGCCGACGTTCGGCAAACCGACGATTCCCAGTTTCAAGAGCAATCCCTCATTTCAGTTTGGTCACTTCATGCGCCGACACGAATTTTATCCGTTCCGGCGCGATGTCGTTTCTCAAAAAGTCGTTTGTTTCACCCTGCACATTGTACATCCGAGTGATGATATTTTCACCGGGAAAAATTGTTTGTTGCGATTTTCTTTTTTCCGCTTGACAGGTTAAGATCGAACGGCTATAATGCTCCGTGTTGTGAGCGGGACGTAGCGCAGTCTGGCTAGCGTACCTGAATGGGGTTCAGGTGGTCGGAGGTTCGAATCCTCTCGTCCCGACCAGTTCACTCAAGCGGATGCCTGTGCATCCGCTTTTTTGTTATCTCGACCGCAGAGGTTTTTCTATGAAGCATCCGCAGTTCTCGCACAAAAAAAGCCTGGGGCAGAACTTTCTAATCAACCCGGAAGTCCCCCGTCGGAGCCTTGCCGCAGGAGAACTCTGCGAGTCGGACGTCGTGCTGGAGATCGGCCCCGGACAGGGCGCGCTGACACGGCTGCTGCTTGATTCACCTTGCCAGTTCATCCACGCCGTAGAGATCGACCGCCGTCTTGAGCCATGGCTCGCCGAACTGGAAAACAGCAGCAACGGCAGGCTTCACATCGTCTGGGGCGATGTGCTCGCTCAGGACCTGAACGCACTGGAGCCGCTTCCCAATAAAGTCCTGGCAAACATCCCTTACAATATCACGACTGACCTTATCTGGAAACTGCTGATCGAACTCGCGCCGCGTTCGCTGGAGCTCCTTGTGCTGCTGGTCCAGAAAGAAGCGGCCGAAAGGCTGAGAGCTCAGCCGGGCACCAAGCAGAGATACCCGCTGGGCGTCACCATTGAGCAGATGGGAACGCTGAAAACGGTCATGAAAGTTTCCCCTGGCTCCTTTTCGCCGCCGCCCAAAGTCTGGTCAGAAGTGATCTCGCTTGCTGTCGAGCAGAAGCGGACTCTCGCCTGCGCGCAGCAGTGGCGCGCGCTGCTGATAGCGTCGTTCTCCCAGAGACGAAAAAAGCTCTCAACCAATCTTCTCTCTTTGGGGTTCGACAGAGACGATCTGGAACAACTTTTTACGGAAATCGGCATCTCGTCACAGATCAGAGCAGAAGAACTGACCGCAACGCAATGGCATGAACTTTATGCCCGGCTCTTTCCAACCACCCAGCCCGAAAACCAATAGCAAAAAGCCGCATGGCACTGTCAGTATCAAACTGGCATCGCCATGCGGCTTTTTGCTAAGAATTATCCCTGATCCACGTTTTGATCGCTTCGAGAAAGCGCTCGCCGTATTCTTCGGCTTTTCGCTCGCCGACGCCGGACACTTCTAGAAATTCCCGGTCTGTTCGCGGCATTTTAACGCTCATGTCAGCCAGCGTCGCATTGGTGAACACCATAAAGGCCGGAACGCCTTTTTCCTGCGCGATCTGAAAGCGCAGTTCCTTAAGCCGGTCGTACATTCCGGACCGGCTCGTGCCTGCAAGCTGGTCCTGTCTTTTGCGGCTCTGTTCTTTGCGTACCTGTCTCGTCTCGATCTGCGGCAGAGACGCTGTCAGCGGGATGCGGTCGCGAAGGACACTCCAGGCTTTGGGTCCCAGGATGAGTTTCGGATACTCAAAGCCGCTTGAAGCGAGATAGCCTTCCTGTATCAGAAAACGGATCATGTCACGCAGACGCTGCTCAGGAACGTCCTTCATGATGCCGTAGGTCGTAAGCCGATCCAGCCCGTTTTCGCGCAGCTTGGCGGCCTTGCTTCCGCGCAGCGTGTCGATGATCACCTTTATGCCCCAGGCTTCTTTGGCGCGCTTCACGCAGGAGAGGATCTTCTGAGCGTCGATCGTCATGTCGACCTGCTCCATCTCTCGTGTACAGTTGCCGCAGTAACCGCAATGCTCCGCCGCTGCTTCGCCGAAATAGTTCAGGATAAACGCCCGCAGGCATCCGGTCGTGAAGCAGTATTCATACATCTGTTTCAGGCGGCTGCGCGCCAGCTTCTGGAGCTGAGCGATCGTGTCCTCATCGTTCGCCGATTCCTCGCCAAGATGCTCTATGAAAAACAGCTGTGTCCGCATGTCCTGCGCGCCGTACAGGAGGATGCAGCGGGCAGGCGAGCCGTCGCGTCCGGCTCTGCCGGCTTCCTGATAGTAGCTTTCCATGTCGCCGGGCATGTTGTAGTGGACCACGTACGAAACATTTGACTTGTCGATCCCCATGCCGAATGCGTTGGTCGCCACCATGACCGGCTTGCGATCGCTGACGAAATCGTCCTGGTTCCGCGAGCGCTAACTTTCGTCCAGACCTGCATGGTACCGCACGGCTGGGACGCCATGATCGCTGAGCATCTGCTCGACTTCCTCGACGCCCTTGCGCGTTGCACAGTAGATGATCCCGCTCTTGCCCGCAAACTCGCGAACGATCCGAAGCGTTTCAGCGGACCGGTCAGAAGGATGACGAACTTCGTAGAAGAGATTTTTTCTGTCAAATCCGGTCACGATCGTAAAGGGATCGTTCAGCCCGAGAAGTTCGGTCATGTCCTCGCGAACGATTTTCGTCGCCGTTGCCGTAAACGCACCGACGACCGGCCGCCTGGGCAGCGAAGCGATAAAGGGGGCGATATCGAGGTAGGCCGGACGAAAATCCTGTCCCCATTTCGATACGCAGTGCGCTTCGTCGATAGCGACATAATCAATGACGGCATTTGCCGCAAAACGCTGAAATGATGAACTGACCAGCCGTTCCGGAGCAATGTAGATGATCCGGTACTGCCCCGCCGACGCTCTGCGGATCACGACAGCGATCTGTTCAGAAGTCAGCGAGCTGTTGATGTAAGCGGCCTTGACACCGCTTTGCACGAGATTCATCACCTGATCTTTCATCAGCGAGACCAGGGGAGAAATGACCAGTGTCACTCCGCTGCCAAGCAGGGCCGGTATTTGATAGCACAGCGACTTGCCGGCACCCGTAGGCATGACAGCCAGGGCATCTCGGCCGTCCAGGAGTGCGTCGATCGTTTGTTCCTGCCCGCTGCGGAACGATGAATAGCCGAAATAACGCTTTAAAATGTCAGTTTTTGTTTCCATCGCAGTCCTCTGTCCCTACATGACTCATGCAATATTTTCCTGTTTCAGAAATCATCACTTTCAAACAGGGGTAATTGTACATCAACAGCACCGACTTGGCGAGCGGCACAAAAATTCAAATTTAATAAATAGTATGGAGATATGTATTCTTACCAAGCAAAACTTCGGCCAATATATAGTTATTTTTCAGTAGAAATCAGTAAATTTGAGCAAATTCTGTAACGATGCCTTATCAGACTGCTTTTAAGGTCATGTATACACCGAAATCCTCTGGACTTGAGCAGAAAGCGTGTTAAAATAAAACTACGTTAAGTGCGTGGCGTGTTTTGCAAAGGGCGATCATTCGATCGCAAAATTTCAGGAGGTGTGTTTGCTATGGCTTTAGTAAAACGCAAGACTGACAACGTGATTCTTGGCAATGCGCTTGAGAACTTCTACGGCGCTGCTGAGGAAATGGGACTCGACGAGGGCATCACTGATATCCTTGCCCATTCCGAGCGCAAGACCTGCGTTTCCATCCCCGTGGAGATGGACGACGGTTCGATCAAGGTTTTCGAGGGTTATCGCGTTGCGCACAACAGCGCCGTCGGTCCTTCCAAGGGCGGCGTCCGCTTCCATCAGGACGTGTGCCTTGACGAGTGCGAAGGTCTTGCTTTCATGATGACTTGGAAGTGCTCGCTGGCCGGCATTCCCTACGGCGGCGGCAAGGGCGGCGTCTGTGTCGATCCTACCACCCTTTCAAAGAAAGAACTTGAGCGTCTGAGCCGTACCTTTGCGGCCCGCATCGAGCCCGTTGTCGGCGCCTGGACCGACGTTCCCGCTCCCGACATGAACACCAACGGCCAGATCATGACCTGGTTCATGGACACGATCAGCCGTATGCGCGGCCGTCTTGAGCCCGCGATCTTCACCGGCAAGCCCATCCCGCTCTGGGGCTCCAAGGGCCGCAACGCTGCGACCGGACTTGGCGTCGCCACCTGCGCGATCGAGCTGATGAAGGTCCTTGGCAAGGATATCAAGGGTATGAAGTGCGCTATCCAGGGCTTCGGCAACGTTGGCTCGTTCACAGCCAAGACTCTCGCCGATGCCGGCGCGAAGATCGTCGCCGTCAGCGACATCACCGGCGTGTACTACTGCTCCGACGGCATCAACGTCGCCAAGTGCTTCGAGCTCACCGGCGCCAGCCCCAAGCGTCTGCTGACCGGTCTTGAGAAGGAGCCCGGCGTGAAGATGATCGACGAGATCCAGTCCTGCGACTGTGACATCTTCCTGCCCTGCGCCATGGAAGGCTCGATCACCGCTGACAACGCCCCTCGCATCAAGGCTAAGTATATCGTTGAGGGCGCCAACGGTCCCACGACAACGGAAGCCGACAAGATCCTCGACGAGAAGGGCATCCTCGTTGTTCCTGACTTCCTTGCCAATTCCGGCGGCGTCATCGGTTCGTACTTTGAGTGGTGCCAGGACCTCGGCGGCTTCTTCTGGACTGAAGAAGAATACAATGAGCGCCTGCTTCGCATCATGAAGGACAACTTCCACCGCGTCTGGGATTACGCGAATGAGCACAATGTCAAGATGCGCCGCGCCGCGTTCCTTGCGGCTATCAAGCGCGTCGCTGACGCGACGGAAGCTCGCGGAGTCTATCTCTAGGATTTGTTCCTGCGAATCAATCGCAGAGAGCTGTCACGTTTACGGCTCGCAGCTAACTGAATGAAAAAAGCGAAGCCGTCTCTGCATCATGCGAGGCGGCTTCGTCCTTTTCAAGCGTTGTATTTCGATCTGATTCCTGCGCTTTGAATTATTGCAGAAATAAGCTATAATTTTTATGTACCAAGCGCTTTTTATCTTATCTCATTAAGAAAGGGTGTTTTGTGCAATGAAAAAGTTTTCCGCTCTGGTCTGCGCGTTTGCTCTGATGGCAGCGCCCGCGTTTGCGGCGATGGAGATCAACGCCTACTCCATCATGCCCGAGAAGTACGTCTCCAAGGTGACGCAGGCGTTCACTGAGGACACGGGCATCAAGGTCAATTTCATGCGTTTCTCTGCCGGCGAGGCTCTTTCCCGTCTTGTCGCGGAAAAGGCCAATCCTCAGGTCGACGTGCTCATCGGCGGCCCGGCTGATACGTATGAGGCCGGCGTCAAGGAAGGCATCTTCGAGAAGTACGTTCCCAAAGATGTCGAGATGGTCCCCGCAAAGTTCCGCAGCCCCGACGGCTACTGGACAGGCTTGGGCATTATCCCGCTCTGCTTCATGACCAATGAGAACTTCCTCAAGAAGAACGGCATGAAAGCTCCCGAGGCATGGGCTGATCTGCTCGATCCCCGCTACAAGAACGGACTTCAGATGGCCGACACCCGTACCTCCGGCACGGCGACGGAGCGTATTTTCTCGCTCGTCAAGATCATGGGCGAGGACGAAGCTTTCAAATATCAGAAGGGCCTGCACGCCAACATCCAGATGTACACGAAGAGCGGCGCCGGCGGAGCGATGCCGATTGCCACCGGCCAGTGCGCTTCCGGAATTTTCTACATCGTTGATGCGCTTGACATCCAGCAGCAGGGCTATCCTGTCGTGATCACCTATCCCAAGGACGGCGTTTCTTTCGGCATTGAGGCCGACGGCATCATCAAGGGCGCCAAGAACCTGGAGGCCGCGAAGATCTTCATCGACTGGCTGACGAGCAAGCGCTTCGCTGAGTTCCTCGTTGACAACCACATCAACTACGTGCCCACCCGCACCGACGTCAAAACTGAGACTCCGTTGCTGAACCTTGCCAACATCAATCTGGTCGAGACCGATGTCGCCTGGAAGGGCGCCAATCGTGCCCATTTCGTTGAGCGCTGGATCAACGAAGTCATCAAATAGTTTTTCCGCGTGTAACAGAAAGGGGCTTCCACTGGGAGCCCCTTTTTTGGCAGGTGTTTTCGGTCTCGCAGGCCCAGCCTGCCCTACTTTGGACAAAAGCAGGTGAACACTGTGGTTAATTCTCTTTCGCAGCGCCCTCGCCTTGACCCGCTTACGCGCGCCGTCGTTGCCGCGCTCTGGCTCGCGCTCGGCATATTCGTGCTCTATCCCGCGTTCCGCTTGCTCTGGCTTGCTTTCTGGGTCGAGGGAAAGTTTTCTCTTGCAAATTTCGCGCCGGTCATTACCAACTGGTACGACCGGATGGCGCTTTGGAACAGTCTTCTTCTTGGCGGCGCAGTCGCCGTTTCAGGCACGCTTCTGGGCTTTTCGTTTGCCTATGCGGTCACGCGTCTGTCGCTCCCGACATGGTTCAGCATGGCTTTGTCAGCGGTGTCGATGCTGCCGCTCATTTCTCCCCCGTTTACGAGCAGTATCGCGCTGACGCTTTCGCTCGGTCCGAATGGTATCCTCATCAAGCTTTTCGGTCTTCAGGACTTCAATTTTTACGGTTTCTGGGGAACGTTCCTCTCGGAAACGCTTACGTTCTACCCTGTCGCGTTCATGACGCTGACGACGATCCTCAGCCGCATCGACTCCAACCTCGAAGACGCAGCCTATTCGATGGGCGCATCCCCGCTGCGTGTTTTCCGCACGGTCACGCTGCCGCTGGCAGCCCCCGGACTGGCCAACGCGTTTCTGCTGGTCTTCGCGTGTTCGCTCGCCGATTTTGCCACGCCGCTGGTTCTGGCGGGACACAGCTTCCCCGTGCTCCCCACGCAGGCGTATCTGCAGATCACCGGCATGTACGACCTCAAGGGCGGCGCCGCGCTTTCTTTCATGCTCCTCGTGCCCGCGCTGATCGTCTATGGACTTCAGTATCACTGGCTCAGCAAAAAGAGTTTCGTCACCGTCTCCGGCAAAGCAGGCGGCCGCAGCAGCGTCAAAGGCCCCGGTCCGGTTCCGACGGCGCTACTGCTCGCGTTTCTGACGTTCGTGGCCGTGTTCATCCTCTACATCTACGCTCTGATTTTCATCGGCTCGGTCGTGCGGGTCTGGGGCATCAACAACACGCTCACGTTCGAGAATTACAAGTACGTATTCAATTTCGGGCGCAAGGCGATCTATGACACGCTGATCATCGCCTGCGTCGGCACTCCGATTGGCGGTCTGCTTTCGGTGCTCGTCGGCTACGCGACTGAACGTCTGAAAGTGAAGGGGCACAAGACGCTGGAAACGGTCTCTCTGCTCAACTTTGCCCTGCCGGGCACGGTCGTCGGCATCGCCTACGTCGTCGCGTTCAACAGCAAGCCGCTGATCCTCACGGGCACGGTGACGATCCTCATTGCCTCGTATGTGTTCCGGTACGACTCGGCCGGCATTCGCAATGTCATTGCCGCGCTGCAGCAGATCGATCCTTCGATCGAGGAGGCTTCAGCCAGTCTGGGAGCTTCGTCGGCGCGCACGTTCCGGAAGGTCACGCTGCCGCTCGTCCTGCCGGCGGTCCTAGCGGGGATGCGCTATCTGTTCATCCATTCGATGACGGCCATCAGCGCCACGATCTTCTTGGTCTCCGTACGCTGGAGCCTGATCACGACGCGCATTCTTGAGTGCATGACCGAGCTCCAGTTCGCACAGGCCTGCGCATTTTCGATCGTGCTGATCATTCTTGTCTTCATCGCCAGCGGATTCATGGCGCTTCTGGCAAAGCTGCTGTGCCGCACGGGCAATTCCGGAGGAGGCGTTCGTTAAATGTCTGTTTCGCTCACTTTGAATAATGTCAATAAAACCTTCATCAAGGACGGCGAAGAGTTCCACGCTGTCAGCGATGTCAATCTGTCGGTCAATACCGGCGAGTTCCTCACGTTCCTCGGCCCCTCCGGCTGCGGCAAGACGACCACGCTGAGAATGGTCGCGGGATTTGAGATGCCGACGACAGGAAGCATCCTCATGGGCGACCGCGACATCACCTACATGCCCGCCAACGAGCGCAATATCGGCTTCGTGTTCCAGAACTATGCCCTGTTCCCGCACATGAAGATTTTCGACAACGTCGCCTACGGGCTGCGCGTCCGCGGCGAAAGCAAGACCGATATCGCCCGCAAAGTGCGTGAAGGTCTGGCGCTCGTCGGCCTCGAAAAAGCCGAAGAGCGCTATCCCAATCAGCTTTCCGGCGGCGAGCAGCAGCGCGTCGCCCTCGCGCGCGTGCTGGTGCTCCGTCCTTCGCTGCTGCTGATGGACGAACCGCTGTCCAACCTCGATGCCAAGCTGCGCATCCACATGCGGTCCGAGATCCGCCGTATCCAGCAGGAACTGTCGCTCACCTGCCTCTACGTCACTCACGACCAGAAAGAAGCTCTGACGATGTCCGACCGCATCATGGTCATGAACCGCGGCCGGATCGAGCAGGTCGGCACGCCGATGGAAATCTATGCCGATCCCGCCTCCGCATTCGTCGCCGACTTCATCGGTCAGGCCAACCTTATCCCGGGAACGCTCGTCGCTGAAGAAGGCGACATCGGCGTGTTCGAGACGCACGGCGTGCACGTGAAAGCCCGCCTCGGCTGCCAGACTCCTCCTGCTGTCGGCAAAGAGGCTCTGCTGATCGTCCGTCCTGAGAACCTCAGCTTTGCCGAAAGCGATAACGCGCTGCCAATCGTCGTAGAACACTGCCTGTTCGAGGGCGACCGTCTTGATTATCAGGCCCGCCTGGCCGCGGAAGGTGCCGCAGACAAGCTCGAAATGTCCGTACCCTTCCTCCCCGGCACGCAGATCCATGCCGACGGAACGAACATCAAAGTTTCGTTCCAGCCTCACGGCGCCGTCATCATTGCCAAATAAGCACATTCATCAAACAGCAAAGGCCCTGCGGCAAAATTACCGCAGGGCCTTTTGTTATAAGCAAGTGTCATTCACTCAGAGCGCGGCGCAAAATACAGTAGGCTGCGAGATCGTCGATGCAGCGCGGAGGCACGAGCAGTGAAACGGGAACAAGCCGCCGCAGGCCGGTCGGACGGTGCAGCTTCCAGTACAGATCGCGGGCTTCAAGCGTCGTATTCGTTTCCTGCACCAGTTCCGCATCAAGCTGCCAGGCAAGCAGCGTCTCAAGGAACGCAGCATGACCGGTACCGTCGCCGCAGAATACCTTGCGCACGCGAAAGCCAAGCGGAACTTCGCCTTCGATCCTCCAGTCGATAAGTTTTTCCGGAGCCTCGGCGACGATCTGCGCAAAAAGTTCCAGCTCATCTGCCTGTACGATGCCCGAAGCGCAGAACGCGCCGTTTTCCTCAGTCAGGGCCCAGCCGAATTTCTGCCGCCCCGGATCGATTCCCAGATACATTTTAACGATCTCCCTCTACGGTACTTGCCCAGCGCGGATACAGCCAGATCAGCCATTGTTCCGGATGCTCCAGGATCCAGGCGCTGATGCGGTCGTTGCACATGCGAAGCGCTGTTTCTTCATTTTTGCCAAAGACGTCGCCGCTCGGATCGGCCAGAGGCGGCTCAAAAATGATCGTATGCGTGAAGCCGTCCTCGTTTCTGATAATGTGCGCCGGCACCACGGCAGAGCCGAAACGTGCCGCCAGCTTGGCGATGCCGATCGGCGTGCTCGCCGGCTGGCCCAGGAAGGGCACGACCACGCCGTGCTCCTTCGCGTCCTGATCGTGAAGGATGCAGAGGATTTCACCGCTGCGCAGACAGCGGAGCGCACCTTTCAGCCCCTGCCCCTTCTGCACGTTGTGCGCGCCGCCGAGGGCGCGGAGCTTCATGAGCAGATCGGTGATGCGCGAGTCGCGCTGATTGGCCGCGATCACGTTCAGAGGGAACCAGCGCGAGGTGTAGATGTTGGCGATCTCCCAGTTATCGAGATGCCCCAGCAGCAGGATCACGCCCTTGCCGGCGTCGAGCGCATTCTGGAGATTCTCGCGTCCCTGGAAGGAAACGTATTTTTCGACACAGCCGGCGATCTTCGGCAGGCGCAGTGTTTCCGCCACAGCACGGCCGATATTGCGGTACGAGCCCAGAACGATGGCCCGGGCAGGAGTGACGCCGATGCCGAGCGTGCGCACGCAGCGCTTTTCGGCTTTATCGACCTTGCTCTTGCACACCAGCCACATCACCCGCCCCAGGAAGTCACCGAGGCGGACCGCCGCTTTGTGCGGCAGGGCGCAGAAGATCTTTGAGAGAGCGCAGATAAGATACCAGTAAAAGTTCTGCACGAATGCCGCTCCTTTCTTTTGCGGATTTGAGCTTATTATAACACCGCCGTCCACGCTTTTGCACACAAAGTTACTTTTTTCCTGAGGAACTTCCGCCCGTCATGACACCGCGTCCATAATGCCCGCGCGTGTACTTCCCGCCATGAAGCGCAGCGCTCCCTCTGCCGTCGAGCGCACCGCGGTAGGCCCGCGTTACGGAAAGGATTTGCTGCCCGGTCATCGCACGCCCGTCGATCCGCAGACGCGAAAACCCGATATGTGCAAGATGCTCGACGCTGTCAGCCAAACACAGCTCCTGAGAGTTTAAAACGTGCATCCGGCAGTACTGGTCGCCCTTCAGCGGGAAGCGGGCCCCCGTGCGGTCCGTCAGGAAGAGATCTTCACGGCAGCGGTAGGAACAGCGTCCTTTGTCCAGGCCGCCGAGCCAGCTTCCAGCTGCGCAGTACTCAGATACCATCATCTCCACAGGACCGTGCACAAGACATTCGAGCGGCAGCACATTCTTCCCCGCAAGCCTGTCGATCTGCCCCATGTTCAGCTCGATCGAAAGCGTCGCCCCTGCGGCCCCGTGTTCTTTCCAGAACAGCAGACTCTGCGAGTTGAAGATATTGAGGCTCATATCAGCCCACAGCGGTACGCTCACATCACGCTCCCGTGCAAGCTGCCACAGCCCCAGATTGTGAATGCACAGCTCGTCAGCCCCCAGCTCCGGCAGTCGGGCAAATTCTTTTGCAAAGAATCCTAGAGCGCCTTCACTGACGATGCGGGGGGTGCTGAAGGCACATTTTTTCCCGCTCTGGTGCGCCATATCCGCAGCCAGAGCGTAATCTTTCCACGAGAGGTCTTTTGTCGAGTAGCGGTCACCGCCGAAGATCAGCAGATCCGCGCCGCCGCGCAGAGCCACTTCGGCTTTTTCAACGGTATCGACCAAGACTGTCAGCATTGGCTTTGCAGAGCGGGGCTGATGATATGCCGCCTTCGGTCCTATCGCGGACTCACAGACATCTGAAACTGCATTTTCCGCGACGGGCTTTCTCTGCGAGGAGGGAAACGCCGCCCGGCGGGCAGCGTCAAGCTCACGGCAGGCCGCACGGCGAGCTTCGTTGATCTCGCTGGCGGGGACGATGATGTTTGTCTCAAGATCACATGTAAATCCCCTGATCTCGTATGCGGTCGTGCCGAGCCGGTCGATCTGACGCCGCAGCGCTGCTTCGTCAAGCGGGCGGCTGAGCGCAGCTTCGGCCAAGGTCGATGTTTCACCGCGCCCCACACGCCCGTCCTGATCACGCAGGAGCACTTCCAATTTTCGTCCCAACCGCGAGGTGACAGTCACGTCTACCGGGATGCGTCTTTTGTTTTTTTCACCGAAACTGCGCTGCGCCCTCGCCATCAAATCGGCGTCGCTGGTCTTAAAAACGTCCATCCCCGTCTGCACAGCCCGAGGCGCCCGGACTGACGCGATCTCACCGGGCTTGGCCAGAGTGACGGAGCGATTATTGACGCGGATCTCCGCCACCGTGGTCCCTGCTGAAACGTTCTTCTTAGAAGAGAATTCCAGGCCGTCGCCCGGGCGCAGGACGCTTTCAAGCCGGATCAGACATCCGCCCGCAGAGCGGTCAGTCCCGACGACTGAACCGATCCGCACGCCGCGGTTGTCGGGACGGGCGTCGCTCATCATCAGCTTTCCCTCATGCCGCTCAAGATAGCCGGTCGTGAAACCGCGCGAAAAGATCTGCTCAAGGTCGCGCCGGTCTTCATCGCTCACTTTGAATTTTCCCGCACGCCAGCTGTCGATGGCACGTCGATACACTCCCACGACAGTCGCAACATACTCGGGGCGCTTCATTCGGCCTTCGATCTTGAAAGAACACACGCCCGCCTCGATCAGACGCGGCAGCAGATCAACCGCGTTCAGGTCCCTGGGGCTGAGCAGATAGCGGCCTACGCCGCGCCCCTGAAGAACATTCGTCCCTGCCGCATCGACGAGGGAATACGGCATCCGGCACGGCTGGGCGCAGCTGCCGCGGTTGCCGCTGCGCCCGCCGATCATGCTGCTCATCAGACACTGACCGGAGTAACACACGCACAGCGCTCCGTGGACAAACGCCTCGATCTCGATCCCCTGCTCCGCCGCACATTTCAGCTCTGCGATCGAAAGCTCGCGGGCGGGGACGGCGCGACAGAGGCCGTTTTCAGCAGCAAAGCGTACGCCCGAAGAATTTGTGATCGTCATCTGCGTGCTGGCATGAAGCGGCAGCTCGGGCACGATCGCTCGGGCCGCTCTGACGATGCCCAGGTCCTGCACGATAATGCCATCGACACCCGCGTTGCTGAGAAAGACCAGATACCCGGCCAGCTCCTTCATCTCGCTGTCATCCACCAGCGTGTTGACCGTCACATAGATCTTCACCTGATAGAGATGCGCAAACTCAACCGCTCGCGTCAGTTCGTCGCGGTCAAAATTATCGGCAAAAGCACGCGCTCCAAAATTCGTCCCGCCGAGATACACCGCGTCCGCGCCGCTGTATACCGCAGCCTCCAGCGCTTTCCAGCTCCCGGCCGGGGCCAGCAGTTCAAGCTGTCTTGCATATTTCATCGGACGTGCCTCCTGCACTGATTCTTTATTCTTGCTCATGACATAAAAAAGCCCTTCTTCCAGATTTTACAGGAAAAAGGGCTTTTATTGCAAGAAAACAGAACGCTTCAGGAAAAGGATAATATGGTGCGAAGGAGGGGACTCGAACCCCTAAACCCGAAGGTACCAGATCCTAAGTCTGGCGCGTTTACCAATTTCGCCACCCTCGCAGCTGCATATTATAAAAAATCCCGGCCTGATGTGAGGCCGGGATAATTTTTTAATGGTGGATCATACAGGAATCGAACCTGTAACCCTCTGATTAAGAGTCAGATGCTCTGCCAATTGAGCTAATGATCCGCGTCATGCGGCCTGTAACCGACCACGGCGAGCATATTAACACCGCCCCTCTTTTCTGTCAATCTCAGTAGCAACGGATTGCTAAAAGTCGCAATATTTCGCAATCTCGCATTTGTAAACAGGTAGACAATGAAAGGATGCTTGAAAGATGGAAATAGCAAAGATCATCGAATTTCGACCACTCAGGCCCGTAACAGACTGCGCCGCCGCGCTTCTCGCCTTTTTGAACGCCAAGACCGCCGCCCGCGCATCGGCGCGAACCTGCGCCGACTACCGGCATTTTATCCAGCAATTCTTCACCGCCTACCCCGCCGCATGGAATGACCCGGCGGCCATGCGCTACAGCTTCATGAACTGGATCGCACAGCCTGACATTGCCCCGGCAACGTACAATCTGCGCTTGATTTACCTCCGTGCGTTTTGGCATTGGTGCATCGATGAGGGCATACAGCCGCCCGCGCCTGACCCGTTCAGAGACATCAAGCGCCGTCCGGACGCCGGGAAATTTCGCGACATCGACGCCGCAAAGGTGAAAGAGCTTCTTGCTATGCCAGACCGTAAGACGTGGATCGGCCTGCGTGACTACGCCCTCATGCTCTTTACCCTTGACACCGCCGCCCGCCCCGGCGAAGCCCTCCAGCTGATACCGGCTGACTTCGATCTTTCCTCTTTTGCGGTCAGCATCCCCGCGCCAGTGGCAAAAACCAGGCGGCCGCGCATCATCCCATTTTCACCGAGCACCGCCGCCGCCCTTGACGATCTCGCCCGCAACCGCCCGCCAGAATGGAAAGACACCGCGCCAGTATTCGCCTCCGTCACGGGCCGCCGCTTGACCGTCGAACGCTGGAATGATCGGTTGAAGCTCTACAGCCTGAAAGACGGTTTCACCTTCAAACCCTACGATCTGCGCCATGCATCCTGCACGCTCCACCTCCGCGCGGGCATGACCGGCGAAACACTTCAACGCCTGATGGGACATTCAACACCCGCCATGACACAGCGATATATTCACCTGACGAATGATGATCTCAAAAAAGCGCAAGCGCTCACTTCACCCGTTGAGAACCTAGCCCCAAGGGGAAAGCGAGCGCCGCGCGCCGTCAAATAGTTCTATCCAAGCCCTGAGCGCCTGCCAGCGCCCGGGGCTTTTCCTTTAGGGGTTATTATACCACCCCGGCAAAGTTAGGCCTATTCTGAGGCGTTCCCGCAGGCCTCTGTTTCCTCGTGCCAGATTGCGGCACTTTCATCTTCCGGCCTTTCCCCAGTTCATCGTATATCATGCCGCACGCAGTTTTATAAATCTCTGCTTCCATAGTAGAACACGCCCCCTTAACCCCACATATATCATTCATTACGTGATCGGCGAAAGCCGCCGCCTGAGATTGCAATCCGCCGTTATGAACATCGACATTTAACAGCCCGGATTTCACAGCACCAAGAGAACACTCAGAGCCATCGGGGAACTTAATCAGCGCCCCACGACCAGCCACGACTACATTCACAAAACCACCTTTTCATACACGACGGCTTAATCGTCCGAGATTGTCAGCACAAGAGCGGTCTGCGAGGCCTGCGCCTCTTCTTCACTCATACGGCCAGAGCGGAAACGCTCCATGAATGCCCCGGCCCGTGTCCCCATCTTCCCCGCCGTGGCATGAATCACGCCGCCGCCGTCCTTCCCCAAAAACACCGACGAACCATCTGCAAAGGTCATCAACGCGCCATGGATTTCCTGCACAGTAATTCTTGCGCTTTCGCTCCCAAAGACTTGATCTTTGCTATCAACTTTTGCCATAATCCCGCACCTCTTATGATTTTTCACCGGGATAATCTTCGCCGCCAGCCGCCCCGCCCCACGGCGCGTTAATCATCTCATACACGCGCGTCATGATCGCCTCATCGTCTGCCGTCAGCTCCCGCGGGCTTCTTTCAAAACGCATTTTCAACTGACGTGCGCAACCTTCCCATGCTCCGATTGCCTTATACACAGCAACCACAACGCGCCCGCCTTCGTTTTGACCGCAAAAAACAATTTCCGACCCATCACGGGGGAAACGAATAATGCACATTCTAGCCTCCGAAAACTTCACACCATCCAACATAATAAAACCACCTTTCAGAGATTTCGGGCGCTTACGCGCTCTTTTTGTTCGCCCCGTTCCACCTTTGCGGTAAACGAATTTCTGTTTTTTGGTCATACGCAAGGAACAAAGCGACATCGAGGGAATACGCGATTAAATCAAGCGTCGCCGCTAAAAATTCCCCCGTTTCCTCAATGCCGATATTACGCCCGCATTCAGCGGCCCCCGCCGCGACTCTTGACGCCATCGCCGCCACGTCTTGAAACTCTTCCTGATACTCTTTTTCCTGCTTCATGTTATCCCCTCTCTTTGAAATATGGCCGCCCGCGTGCTACAATGCGAGCGGCTTAAGCTCCCAACTTTTGCCGCCTGCCCTTGCTACTGAATGCGTCGCCCACGCTCAGTTCCAAGGGCTTTTTTCTTTGCGGTCATCAGCCGCGCCGCCTTGAGCTGTTCCATATCCTGAGCGTTAAATGTCATTTTGTGTTCCGTCCTTTCGTTTTCGGTTATGCCGCTTTCGTTTCTGATAACATTCTACCGTAAACGATTATCCTTGTCAAGAGTTTTTTCACCGTTTCTTGTAAATCTCTTTTCTTTCCTGTAGATTTATGTTATTATCGGATAGAAAGGACGTGAGAAAATGCCATTCAGCTACAAACCGCTATTGAAACTGTTGATTGATCGGGGAATGAAGAAAGAAGAATTACGCCACGCCATAAAGGCCGGGCCGTCTAGTTTTGCCAAGTTAAACCGTGATGGCGAGTATGTATCATTGGAATTACTCGACCGCATCTGCACCGCCCTGAACGTTCCCATTGAGGCCGTTATCGAGCACATACCAGAACCGCCGCAAGAGGAAAGCGAGCCGAAAGAATAGGCCCGTTACGTCACGGGCCGCCCCTCTGTCAGCCCGTTGCCAGCGCCCCGCCGTGCGTCGACTTTCGCCAGCCTGAACACCTTTACCCCTGCGCAAGTTTGACGCCCTTGCGCCCGATTTTAAGGGGATGCCCCAAGGGGATAGACCGCCGTCAACGTTGCCGCCTGCGCGTGGATCGGCGACCCTGCAAGAAGAAATAGAACTGAAAAGAGCCGCCCGGCCCTGCGCAAAGCAGAACACCGGGCGGCTCTTTTCGTGCTTAATCCGTACCGCCTGACGCTTTAACACACAGCGCCTCAAGCGTTTCAAGCTCTTCTTTCGTGAGCGCCTCAAGATTCCACGATGCATTAACGGCGATTTCTTGACGTGGAATATAGCCGCGATCTTTTCCGGCCAGTTTCAACACCTCAAGCGCAACGCGCCAGTTACCGCCCTCAATTTCCGCAAATAAGACATCCTCACATTCATCAAGAATGTTTTCACGCGCCGCATCTCTTACCCTTTGCAATTCAGGCGACGCCAAAACACGCTGACGAACCGCTTGCCGCGAAAACGGCGTTTTATATTCCCTTTCGATAATCCGCGCCGCCCTTGCCATGATCCCACTTGCCGCCTCTAAAGCCTGCGCCAGTTGCGCCGCCGTGACTTTATGCGGGCGCTCCATTTTCGTTTTCCCTTCCTTCATGCAAACCGCCTTTCTGACAACTTCTGTAAATACTCACGCTCATAAGCGCCGCAATACGCCGGGGAACACTGCGCACGATCCCGCGTATTGTCCACTCGCTCACACCTTCACGGCGTCCAAGCCGCGCGGCTACACTTTCTCCGCCCCAAGCCGCGCGCCCCGTCTCTTTCAGCGCGATAAACTCACAATACAGACTCCAGTCATCGGGATATTCTGCCCTGAACGCCTGCACCGCTTCGACGATCTGCGCCCAATCGGCAAGGATAGAATCAGCATCGCCGCCCACCCCGGCCACGGTCAAGGCGTCCTTTATCTGAGCCGCGCCCGGCGGCGAGGCCTGCCCCAAGAGAGAAGGCAAGCCCCGCCAGCACTTGCGGGCAATGGCGTCGACAACCGCTCCGAGGCGGTCGACTTCGTGAGTAAAGCCGCCGCGCATAGATCACAGATACCTGTAAAACATCGTATTTTCTTCTACCGTTTCATAGAGCGAGTTTGGTATTTCTCCCTGCAAGCGGTCAATATCGCTGAAAGATTCCACTGGCCCGGTGATCAGTTCCACCTCTTGACCATTGACACGCCCGAAAATCTGGCATAAGCGCCACGGCTTCGAAGTCGCCGTCCACTCGTCAGCGGCAAGAGCGCCTTTCGCGACCGCGTACCGATATGAGCCAAGCCGCCGGGAACGCGCCGCCCGGTCGAGCGCGTCCGTTTTTTCTTGCGCCATGCCAGCCCATACAAGCGAACCTGTTTTATCCTTGACGATGAAATAACTCACCCTGAACACCTCCAGTAGAATCGAAATTCCCTTTCCTGCGCTGGATCGTTTCCGCGATCATGTCAATCAAACAGGGCTGTTTCATCTGCGCCCAATCGGCGTAAAAGCACAGCCATGAGCGCGACGAATAGCCGTTTTGTTTATCATACTCAGCTTGCATCGCCGAGGGCCGACAATGGCGTCCTCCGTTCCAGTTACCGCCCTGAATCTCTAAGGCAACGCGCACGCGCGGCCAAGCGACATCAGAACGCCACGCACGATCTGGCCGGGCAAAGTGGTATTCAAAGAAGTATTCCTCACCTGTCCGGCGGCTGATTTCCTGCGCGACTGCGATTTTCAGCGCGTTCTGCGCGGCTTCGCGCTGTTCTTTGGTCTGCTTCATTGCGAGGCCTCCGGCCAGCTGTTCAGACAATCGCAATACAACACACGCGCCCACGCTTTCATATAATCGCCCGGCGACGGTTGCACATCACCAATCAGGCCGCGCCACTCCGTGACCATTTCGCGGGCCGTTCGCCCGTAACCCCAAAGGAAAAGATTGACGATCTCAGCAAAGCGGCGTTTTTTGAACGTCTTCACGATCTCCGATCTATGCGCCGTCAGGAACGCCCGCCCGGCTGAATCAAGCGACGAACATACCGCCGAAACGGTCAGGCCGCCGCGCCCGTCAGGGAATACGGCCACGCCGTGAGAGAGCGCAATAAAAAGAGCCTGCACGCCATCCATCACAGCGATTCCTCCGAGCCTACCGGCAACACATCCGCAAAAGAAGAATCTGAGCCGTTGCTTTCCGGCTGTTCCATCGGCGCGACTGTCAGAACGTCGCCGCGTAAATCAAGGCGGTCTATCAAATCGGCGTTCTCTTTATCGTCGATCGCCTCTCGCAACTGCTCCACCGTCACCCCGGCACGAGCCGCCAGACTGGAAAGAGTTTCTCCGACCGGCTGAATTATCGGCGGCGCTTTTCCGGTTTCGTCGAATGCCCGCAAAAGAGAATCAGGTGAAAAACTCACAAAATCGACATCACACACAACCGAGGTATCACACATATCACAGCTACTCTGAACCTTGTATTCATCGGCGTTCGCGAGTGTGATACCTTCGTTTTGAGTTGTGATAGGTATCACAGAAAAATCTTTAGTAAATCCTTCACTCTCTTTCTTTACGTTTTTCTGTGATATGTGTGATACCTGTGATTCACTGTGATGTGTGTGATATGGTGTGATACCTGAATTATTATTTTCTCCCTCTTTTTCTCTCTCTTTCTCTGTATCTTCTTCCTCAAAAGAGAATCTCAGATAATCGGGTAAACAGAGACGAATCTTTAAGCCATCATGAACTATCAGGCCCTTTTCTATAAGCCCCTTCGATCTGCGCCTTATATAGTCATAAGACAAGCCCGCAAGCTGAGCGACTTCTTTTAAACTAAAGGCCGTGTCAGGGTGTTCGTTCAGTACATCCATGATCTGAGCATCACGCGCGGAAAGGCCGTTTTCTACCGCCTGAGCTTCTTCTTTGCGGCGCTCTTCATCGGTTGCCAGTCGCCAGCCGCCCGGCAAGCCGGGGATAGCAGTATCCCATCTCAGCGGTATATCATCCTTATCGCTTGCGCCCTTGACGCTGGTAACAAGCATTGCTTTGCCTTCCTTCACTGAGCCGTCAAGCATAAAGCGGGCCTGCATCGCGGCTTTATATCCGACTGAACCAAGCATTTTATCGAAAGGATCGCCGCCTTTTTGTGAAGCTCCGTTTTTATTCGATGCATGATGGATAAACAGAATATCGGTATTCGTTCGCGTCGCGAGTAGCTTAAGCGGTGAAAGAGTCTCATACGCGATTTGATAAGCATTGCCCCGCGCGTTTTTTGAATCGGGTAAAATTTCTTGCATCACGTCCACGATAATCAGCCGCCGCCGGGCGGTGATGTGTTCAAATATCCATGACGTGAAATAATCCATCCCCTGCCGGTCAAGGTGAAGTTCTCCGCTTTCAGCTGCCGAAAGGCCGCGACCTGCGCCGATAGCCTCTATCTGAATATTGTTCAGTTCCTCCAGCTCATCAGCCCCAAGCCCTAGCACGTCGCGCGACCTTTGCACGATCATCGCCGCCGGGTCTTCAAGTGCGAGATAGAGAACGTCCGTTTTCTCCACTGAGCGCCCAAGGAACGAACCGCCCCGCGCGGCTTCAATGGCGAGGCGCAAGGCAAGGAACGATTTGCCACAGCCCGAAATACCCGCGAGGATAGACAAGCCCGCCGCCGGTAAAAGGTCAGGGATAATCCATTCGTATTCTTTCAGATTTTTATCTTTCGTCAGCTCTGACAGCGTGCGGGCTTCACAGCGAATTTCGGCCCGTGACATCGCGGCCAGCCGCGCCCGTTCGCGTTCCATCGTCAGCCGCAAAAAGAAGATCTGTTTGGTATCATCAAGGCCGCGTTCGATTAGTACATCGTTCCAATCGGTTTTACTGTCATCGCTTTTATGCTCATCGCGAATTTCACCAAGTAGCGCGGCGATCTCATCATCGATGCTGTTGATCTCAGGAACTTCCCCCGCCGTTTTCCTCTTTGCGGGCGGTCTGACCTCCAAGGCCGCAACCGGCTCGTATTCCCATTCGCGAGAATCGCGCCCGTTCGCGGTCTTTTTCTTTACGCCGTTTACAAGGTCAAGAAATGCTTTTTCGCCAGCCGCATCGGCGTCACTGGCAACGATCAGCCGCAAGGATGGATTTCTTTTCGCGATCATGCGCCCGATGGCCGGGATATTCTCAGACGAAAAACAACACAGCACGCGGGCGGCGCTCTGCGCGATCTGTTTCACACTGGCCGCCGTCGCCATGCCTTCACAGAGAACGACCGGCGCGGTCCTATCGGTGCACTTGCCAGCCTCCCATATCGCCGGGTAATTCTCTGCTTTTGGCCTGTACTGTTCTTTCGCGAACTTGTCAGGGCGGCGGCGTCCCTTCGCATTGTCGATCAGCTCCACGCCGACCAGCGCATTCGTCCTTACGTCATACAGGGGAACGACAAGTTGATTATTCGCGAAAACGGTTGTGTTCGCGCCGTCGCCTTTAGGGTATTCGATCCTGATTTCACCGGTCAGGCGGCGCAACTCCAAGCCCTGCGCATCGATCTGTTTTTCTGTAAGGTAAGGATGCCCCGCAACATCAGGCGAGGCCGCCGCCCATATCGCCCGCGCGGCTTCGATCTTTGCCGCGTCGACACGGGCCTGCGCGTCACGCTCTGCCTTATCGGCGGCGCGTTCTCTCTTTGCGGATGAACTTCGCCCCCCTGCGTATTCAGGCGCGGGAACGCCGAGACGATCCGCCAGCTCCGAAAGCGTCCCTTTTTCGCCGGTTGCAAAATCGTTGTACGTTCCTTTTTCGACGTTGACAGAGAACGAGGGGTTGCGATCAGGCCGCAAAGGGGAAGACATCAGCCACTCTACGCCGTTACGTTTCAGATTTTGAACGGCGGGCGCGAGGTACTTATCCGCCCATGCCTCATTTAATGCCGTCTGTTTATCGCTCATCGCGCCCCGCCTCCGTTCTGCGCTCTGCGCCCACAAAAAGGTATTTACAGTAATTCCACGCTGAATTTCTGACAGTCAGGATCGGCCAGCCCAATTTCCGCAAGTCAGAAATACGCGATTGAAGCATAACGATTTTCCCGCCCTTGTACGGCCAGCCATACGCCGAAAAATCTGATTCACGGCTGATAGCCGCCCCGTCGAGTAGCGCGGCCATGACGGCCCGTAACTGTGTTGTTTTCTTCACTTTGACCATCATGCCGCCCACCTCCACAAGGGTATAAAAAATCGGCCACCGCCACGCGCTCCTCTCTCTTGCGCGGGCAATGCCCGTTTACGTGTTGCTATTGTGTTGATACGACCATTCAGGGACAGCCCGCCGAAGCGAGCCGAAACCACGACAAAAGAGCCACGGGCCGAAAGGCCAATAGCTACCTCATGACAATCAGATTGTCCGTCACCATCTCCGCCGCCGTCATCGCCCCCGCCGCCTGAATCAATGCCAGCCGTGACGAAAGACCGCGACACGTGACGCCCAGCCCGGCGAACACGGCGAGAGCGGGAACGAACACGAACAGGACGACGAATGACGCGCACCTTTGACGGTCTAAAATAATCCCGTTGGTCTACCATATATAGAAAATGAGCCGCCGCCTGCACGCTATCACTAGCGCCGCCCGTCTCCTGTACATTCGCGTTCATATAGTCTAGCCAATGTTTATAATCGCGATACTCTTGCACGCCGTCCAAGCGATCTGCAAACAGGGCTTTAATGTTGCTTTCATCAAAATTCCATTCAATATCTTTAAACGCCGCTTCGAGCGCTTCAGGCGTATTGAACAAATCATCGTATTCTTTTTCCCATTCCAACAATTCACGCTCTGTGATATAATTAGACTTAATCAATAATCTTCATCTCCTTCGTTGCCGTCAAGGTTTCCGCCGCCTTGACGGTCTTTTTTATGCTCATGCCACAATGAGCGGCAAGCCGTTTTTATCTGCTACCATTCCAACAGGAACATTCAGCACACGCGCGACCGCCGCCGCCTCTTCCTGCGTTATTTTCCGGTACTTTACCCCGCTTTCAAACATCGCATACCGCCGCGCGTCGATTCCTGCCTTGTCAGATACAGCGCGGGCCGTTTTGTAGCCTTGTCGAAACCGCTCAAATTTGACAGCCGTTAAACCGCTCATATCATGGCCTCCCTGTTTTTAATCTGTGTTTCTTTATCATATTGTATTCACGAAAACAGGTTTGTCAAATTTTCACAAAAACGGACGGAACCGAACACTATTCAGGCAAAAACGGACGTAAAACGCCCCCAACCCATAAATATTTATGATATAATTCACTCGTGCGAACGGATACGGACATTAACCGGACATATTGCATTTTCAAGACACCATAATATACAAATATTGAAACTGATAAATAAGAATATAAAAGGCGGTGATACTCTGAAAGAGTGTTTTATCTTATCGATTGTTTGCGCCCCTAGGTGAATGAATGTTTACAGATTGCGAGCGCATCAAGGGCGGCTTTACAGCAACGGATTGATACAAAAAAAGCGCCGTCTCACTTCATGCCGAAATGAGACGACGCCTTATAAATTCTGTATTGGTGGATCGTACAGGAATCGAACCTGTAACCCTCTGATTAAGAGTCAGATGCTCTGCCAATTGAGCTAACGATCCATATTGGGGTGGGTAAAGAGATTCGAACTCTCGGCCTGAGGATCCACAATCCTCCGCTCTAACCAGCTGAGCTACACCCACCGTATTGCACTGTGTCCGAAAAGTTGGCGCGCCGGACAGGATTCGAACCCGTGGCCCACGGCTTAGAAGGCCGTTGCTCTATCCGACTGAGCTACCGGCGCACGGTAATGGAGCGGAAAACGGGACTCGAACCCGCAACCCCCAGCTTGGAAGGCTAGTGCTCTACCAATTGAGCTATTTCCGCAAGCCTAACTGCTGGTCGGGGTGAAAGGATTCGAACCTTCGACCCCCTGCTCCCAAAGCAGGTGCGCTAACCAGACTGCGCTACACCCCGGATTTGAGAGTTCATGGTGGAGCTGAAGGGATTCGAACCCTCGACCTATTCGTTGCGAACGAATCGCGCTCCCAACTGCGCCACAGCCCCTCGTCACCAACACAAGGGGCATTTTATCCTTTCATCCTCATCTTGTCAAGGGGGAATTTTTTGAGATAATCTATGGGGTGATCATTTTGAGATAGAACAGGAGATCGTAGACATGAATTACGGACCGGAACTTGTCAGCGCCCTCGTCCCTGAGCTTCGGCAATACTGCGGCTGTCAGCTGCAGCGCGTTGAGGCCGGAAGCGACTGGTGCGTGATGACCTTCAAAAATAAAGGTTCTCTCTTTTTTTCATGGAATCCGGAGATCTTCGGCGTGTGCTCTGTCACCCCCGGTGATCTGCGTGAGCTGCGCGGGCGCAGCGTGAAAACGCCTTTTGTGCTGGGACTGCAGCGGCATTTTGGCGGCGGCGCGATGACTGAAGTGTCGTGCGCTGCCGGCGACCGCGTGCTTTTTCTCAAGTTTCAGCGCTTTGTCGGCGGCGGCGTAAGCAAGGAGACGACGCTGGTGCTCGAACTGACAGGGCGCATGAGCAATGCGCTTTTTACCGACGAGAACGGCGTCATCCTCGAGGCCGCCAAGCATGTGTATCCTGAGGTCAACCGCTACCGCTCTGTCGTGCCAGGACTGCCGTACACGCCGCCTCCGCCTTTTGATGGCGAACTGGCTCGCCCGGAAATGAGCGACGCTGAGCTGTGCGCTTTTTTCGAAAGGCCGCGAGGACTCGGCCGCATTGCGGCACATTGCCTGAAGGACTTTTGGCAAGAGGGAAAAACAGAGCTCGTCCGTCAGGCACTGTTTGGCACTCCGGCACAGTTTCAGCGTCTGGGTAGCTATCTCACAGCGCTTGGTACAGCGCTGCCCGGAGCGGAAGACGTTCTTGAGAACGGGCTGGCGTTCTGCCGTACTTTTATCGCCGGTGCTGTTGAGAAGAGAACAGCGCGCAACGTAGCCGCTCAGGCGCTGAAACTTCTTGACCGTACGCGCGGCCGCCGAGTCCGTCATATAGACGGTCTGCTCAGCCAGATCGATAAGGCGGAGCACTGCGACGAGTACCGCATTGCCGGTGAAGCGCTGATTCAGAACTTTGGGAAGGTCAATTCACGTCAGGAGCTTATCACTCTTTCTTACTGGGATGCCGAAGGAGAAAAAACGATCGACGTGCGGCTCAATCCGGCGCTCGACCTTCAGGGCAATGCCCAGGCGTATTTCAAAAAATACCAGAAATACCGCGCCGACGTCGAAGCGGTGCGCCGTCAGGTGGACGCGCTTCAGGCCGAACTCGACGACATCGCGGCGCTGGAGGCAAATCTGAAGCGTGTGGACAGCGTCGAAAAGCTGACGGAGGTCTGCGAGCAGATCGCTCAGCAGTACGCCGACGCCGCGGCTCATAAAAAAGCGGCTCCTTCGCACAAGGCAAAAAAGCCGCTGCCGCCGCATCTTCGTTTTGCAATCGGAAACAGCCTGATCCTCGTCGGCCTAAACGAACGCGGCAACCGATACGTCACGTTCCAGGAAGCTGCCCCCGACGACCTGTGGTTTCATGTGCACGAATTCCCCGGTTCGCACGTCATCCTCAAGTCCCCTCCCGCCGATGAAACGGAGCGCGAACGCGCCGTGCGCGCCGCGGCTTCGCTGGCACTGTGCTACAGCGAGTGCAGCGACAAAACCTCAGTCATTGATTATACCGAGAAAAAACAGGTACGCCACATCGCCGGCGCCGGTCCGGCCAACGTCACCTACAAGCGTCCTCAGACCGTCCTCGTCTCATCCGATGAATGGAAGGAAATCCTCTCTTATTAGCACATACGCACACCGCCGCCGCGCTGAAGTTGTTTTTTCAGCACGGCGGCGGTGTGATTTCATATTTGTTGTATACTGTTTTTCGACGCGCGGCACGTCCTTATAAGAGCGCAGCCGCGCGATTGGCATTTTAATCACGCATGAGATTAACGGTCCGGCGCCTGCGACAGAGGGACGCGCAGTGCCTCGACAAGTTCTTTGGGCAGCGGTACGCGGAACTCCATCCACTCCCCCGTCACGGGATGAGAAAATCCCAAATGCCACGAGTGCAGGAACACGCGGTCTTTCAGGATATGCTGCGACGGGTCCTTGGGGCCGTACAGCGTGTCGCCGTCAAGCGAACAGCCCAGCGCCCGCATGTGTACGCGGATCTGATGCGTTCGCCCCGTGTGCAGCCTCACATTGATCAGATTATAGCGGGCGCGGCTCCAGAGGACTTTATAATCCGTGACCGCTTCACGTCCATCCCAGGTGACGCACATCTTCAGCCGGTTGTGCGGGTCGCGCCCAATCGGAGCGTCGATCGTTCCTTCAGGTGACCGCAGCGCACCGACACCGAGGCCTAGGTATTCCTTGAGCACTTCGTGAGCCTGAAACGCTTCCGTGAGCCCCGCAAAGGCTTCGTCACTGCGTGCTACCACCATCAGCCCGCTCGTGCCGACGTCGAGCCGGTGCACAATGCCCGGCCGCACCGCATCGCCGATCGCACCGATGTCGGGGAAACGCTCCATCAGGCCGTTCACGAGCGTGCCGTCAGGTCGCCCGGCCCCGGGATGCACCACCACGCCTGCCGGTTTGCTGATTACGATCACGTGCTCGTCTTCATAGATGACGTCGAACGGCACCTTCTGCGGCACGATCACCGAAGGCTTTGTCTGGGGCATCGTCACAACATATCTCTGCCCTGCCTGGATCCGGACTGAGGCGCGGATCTTTTTCAGATCGGGCGACTCCGCTGCTCCCTGATCGATCAGCTTCTGCGCCCGGCTGCGCGAGACAGACAGCTCACCTGCCAAAAACAGATCAAGCCGCGTCCCCTGCTCTTCTTCAGGGACCGTCAGCTCATAACGTTCCAATTCTTGATTTTCTATCATGCCAATCACCACACAGTAATCCAAGCGTCGTTTCTGTACAAAAAAGGAAGTGGCCGTTCATCACTGCCACTTCCTGTATTTTGCTTTGCGAAACGACCGATCTTGCGATAATAAATGGCGGAGAGGAGAGGATTTGAACCCCCGAGGGGCGTGAACCCCTGGCTGATTTCGAATCAGCTGCCTTCAACCACTCGGCCACCTCTCCGCAACAGAGGGTATTATAGCACAGTCTTTTTCTGTTGGCTAGTTCTGATTTACGAAAAAGTCGCGTTGAAGGGACAAATATTTATTTCTTCTTCGCCTGGTTGGCTACAGCTTCAGCGGCGGCCTTCGCAGCTTCCTCGTCGCCCAGATAGCGGTGAGAGACGGGGCGCAGATCGTCGCCAAGCTCGTACAGCAGCGGGATGCCGGTGGGGATATTGAGGCCGATGATCTCTTCATCGCTGACGTTGTCGAGGTATTTGATCAGCGCGCGCAGGCTGTTGCCGTGGGCAGCAATGATCAGGCTCTTGCCGGCGCGGATCTGTGGGCAGATCACGTCGTTCCAGTAGGGCAATACACGCGCGACCGTATCTTTGAGGCACTCGGTCAGGGGCAGCTCGGCGGCGCTCAGATTCTTATAACGAGGATCGCTGCCGGGGTAGCGGGGGTCATCGGCCGTCAGGGCAGGAGGCGGAACGTCATAGCTGCGGCGCCACACTTTGACCTGAGCCTCGCCGACTTTCTCCGCCATCTCAGCCTTGTTGTAGCCCTGGAGGGCGCCGTAATGGCGTTCATTGAGGCGCCAGTCCTTGGTGACGGGGATCCACATCTGATCCATCTCCTCAAGGACCAGCCAGAGGGTCTTGATCGCACGCTTCAGGGTCGAGGTATAGGCAGCGTCAAACGAAAATCCTTCCTCTTTCAGAAGCTTGCCGGCTGCACGCGCCTCCTCCACTCCCTTGTCAGAAAGGGGAACATCGGTCCAGCCGGTAAAGCGGTTCTCGAGGTTCCACTGGCTTTGACCGTGACGCAGGAAAATAACTTTGTAAGTCATTCTTTCCATCCTCCCAAAGAAAACTGATTCATTGCTTTGTTATATTGTAGCGCATTTCCCTGTCTTCGTCGAGCTTTTCTTGCAAAACCGTGCGCAAAACGATGTAAAATACTCATTTTGATATACAAAAAGAGCAGTCCGCTGAAAACGGACTGCTCTTTTTCGTCGATGGACTTATTTGCTGTAGAATTCGACGACGACCTGCTCGTCAGCGATGTTGGGGATGTCGGCGCGCTCAGGCATGCGCACAACAGTGCCCTTGGCACCCTCAAGGGTCAGCCACGCGGGCTTGGAAACTGCGGCGGCGACTTCAAGGTTCTCCTTGAGGACCTTGAGCTCGGCGCTGCGCTCGCGCACGGTGATCACGTCGCCGGGGTTGAGCAGCACGCCGGGCATGTCGACCTTGCGGCCGTTCAGCAGGAAATGTCCGTGACGGACCAGCTGGCGGGCCTGAGGACGGGTCGAGCAGTAGCCGAGGCGATAGACAACGTTGTCAAAGCGGCTCTCAAGCAGGATGAGCATGTTGCTGCCCGTGACGCCTTCCATCTTCTTGGCGGTGACGTAGACAGCACGGAGCTGCTTCTCGCTCACACCGTAGGCAAGACGGATCTTCTGCTTCTCCTGAAGCTGAAGGCCATAAATCGACTGCTTGTTGCGGCGGCGGGGCGCTCCTCCGGGAGGAACATCGCGCTTGCCGAGCAGCTTGTCGTACTTGGCATTGCCGAAGATGTTCACGCCGAGGCGGCGAACGATCTTGCCCTTAGGGGTGACTTTTCTGTTGACGTTCTTGGACATTGATGATGAGACTCCTTCAAACAAAGAAATTTGACGGTTATTTCTTTCCAGCAGCCTGTAAAACTTACTTCATAATTCGAATTCTGTCAAGGGCTACTTTCGCTTCCCGGCAGATTTTTTTCTTTCGTCTGACGGCGCTGAGAGCTTTTATTCCGATCACTTCACATCGGCGCCGCTTTTATACGCAAACGGAATATTCAGCGTCATCTTTTCGCCCAGTTCGCGCAGGCGGAAACGGAACACACGGCTCTGCCCGGGCACCGGCCGATCGTCAAGATCGAGCACGTCGATGCGCAGCTCATGCGTGCCGCTGCCGACTGCAACTGTCTGATCGATGTCGCCGTCGTACAGTGTCTTGGGAGCGCCGCCGTCGACGGTCAGCTGAACGGCTTCCATGCCGGACAGCTTCTCTGCTCCAGCCGCATACGCCGTGTTCTGGACGATGAAGTCATACGCCTTGCCGCGGTCATAACAGTACCAGCCGAGCAGCACAAACGCAGCCATCAGCGCGAGATCGACAAGGAACCGTCTTGTTTTCATCACTTTGCCTCCTTGTCAGAGTTCTGACCGCGGAAATGCGCACGCGCCGCTTCGCGGTCGGCGTGACGCCGCCAGGCATGGAGCACCAGTGCCAGAGAGATGATGCCGTAGCTGACGAAGACGCGGAAGAACTCGCCGATCTGCGCATCTCCGGTCAGGTACTTGCCTGCCATCGGCGAGACGACAAACATGAGGTGGAAGAGGATGACGCCGACGAACACGTTCAGGATCGAAGCGCGCGACACGCTTGCGCCGCCGACGAGCAGCGAAGCGATAGCGAACACGCCGGCCTGCTCGTGACTGTTGTACGTGTTCAGCGTACCGACATTTTGCAGGAAGATGATCTGTCCATAGCTGGCCAGCACCGTCGAGATGACGATCGAGATCACGCGCGTGTGCAGCACGGGAATGCCTGCCGACTCGGCAACAGCCATGTCCTGGCCGGTTGCGCGCATATCCTGGCCCAGCTTGGTGCGGCGGAACCAAAGGATGAACAGGCAGAACACGCCGATGACGGCAAACGTCGCCAGGGGGATCTGGATGCCCGCGATCTCGCAGCGGACAAGATCGTCAAGACAGCGCCGGAGCGTGTCAAGATTGAGCGTGTTGCGGATGCCGTAGCCGCGCGAGAGCAGCAGCTTGGGGCTGGAGATCGGCACGACGGCGCCGAATCCGTAGAGGACGACGAGCTGATACACGCCGTTCATGAAGAAGCCGAGGATGTACGATGTGACCATCTCGCGCCCGCGGGCCTTGTTCAGCACCACGCCGCAGATCCAGCCGAAGACGATCGCCAGCGGCGTGGCGATGATCGCAGCCAGAACGAGTCCGTGCAGCCCCACGACGTTCCAGTCGCTGACGAAGATCAGACCGATCTGCCCCGCCATCGCGCCGAGCACCATGCCGAAGTTCAGCCCCATGCCGGCCATGATCGGCACGAGCAGCGAAAGCACGAGGAACGAGTTGCGCGACAGGCGCACGAGCATCTCCTGGATCAGATAATCCGCTGAGAACTGAGAAAACGGGATCGCCGCGGCACTGACGAGGATAAAGACGATCGGCACGGCGTTCCTGATCAGGAACATCTTGAGATTTTTCGAGCTGTTCATCATGATCTCCCCTTCGTCGCACGAGTCAGAGCATAGAGGATCATGCCGTTGGAAACGATAATGCGGATGACCTCTGACATATCAGTCTGGATCATGCTGTTGATGACGGACGGCGTCATCGTCAGGATGCCCTGGAACAGGATCGTGCCGACGATCACGTTGACGATGCCGGCTTTTTTGACCGAAGCGCCGCCGATGAGGATGGCCGCGACTGCCGGAAACGCCATGTAGAACGGCCCCATATAGAGCTGAATGAAGCCGAAGCTCTGCTCGTACATGATGATGCCGATCGCGCCCAGCCATGTCGAGAGGATGACCGAGAGCGTGCGCATCTTATCGATGTTCACGCCGCTGGCGCGCGCGTATTCCGGATTGGAGCCGACGATCGTCATTGCCGTTCCGGTCCTCGTGCGCATGAACAGCGACATCGCGCCGCAGAGCAGCAGAAAAACGATGAACATGCCTGTCGGCACTGCCAGGAACTCATTGATGCGGAACGAGGCAAAGCGGCTGATCGCGTTCTGCCAGAAGGCTTCGACAGAGATCGTCGTGCGCAGACCGCGGCCCGCATAGCCCCACACCATGTTCGGGCTGCTGTAAGGCAGTGCCAGCCACATGATGCACATAAAGGCAACCGACGAGAATCCGACATAGGTCGCGATCATCATCTCACTGCCTTTCACCTTGTTGAGCAGAAGGCCGTAGCACCAGCCCAGGAACACGGCGATGGGCGTGGCGATCAGCATGGCCGTGAGCACGCCGGCAAGACCTGTCACTTCCAGCTCAACGCTCGTCACCGCGCCGAGCAGACCGGCGATGATGCCCAGAGGCAGGCCGAAGTTCAGCCCGCAGCCGGACTGCACCATCGGCACCATAGCCAGCACGAGCACGCCGTTCATGCCGAAGCGGACGAGCGTGTCGTTGATGGAAGCGTCGAGGCGCACGCCCACGAACGGGGCGATGACGAACAGCGACAGCAGGAACAGCGCAATGAGGATGCGCGGCCAGCCGACGTTTTCGATGAATTTTTTCACGCGCTGCATTTAGACCGCGGCCTCCTCTCCCGTGCCAAGCATCATGTAGCCGAATTTCTCCGACGGATCGCTCGCCGGCCGGATGCCGGCCACGACGCCCTTGTCGATGATGGCGATGCGGTCGCATACCGAACGCAGCTCTTCCAGCTCCGACGAGATCATGACGATCGTCATGCCGCTTTCGCGGTTGTATCTTTTAAGCGTATCGAGGACGACCTTCTTCGCCCCCACGTCGATGCCGCGCGTCGGCTCCGAGACGAACAGCAGACGCGGATGCGTCTCAAACGCCTTGGCAAGGCAGACTTTTTGCTGATTGCCGCCGGAAAGCTCCCGCACGCGCTGCGCCGGACCGACGCATTTGATCTCAAGCTCGCGGATATAATCCTGCGCGCACGCAGCGATCGCCGCGTCGTCGCGCACCTTCAGCAGACCGCCCAGCGCCGGACGCAGGAACCGCTTCTGATTCTGAAGCGACGTGAAAACAATGTTCCAGCCGATCGACTCGTCAAGCAGCAGCCCCACGCCGCGACGGTCTTCCGCCACAGCGGAGATCCCCATGCTCAGAGGCGCCGACGGATCGTTCAGAGGCACGCTGCGGCCGTCAAACGTGACCGAGCCGCCGGAAGCAAACAGCCCCATGATACCGTTGGGGATGCCCAGCTTGCCCTGTCCCGCCAGTCCGCCGATGCCGAAGATCTCTCCCTCACGCACGTCAAAGCTGACATTGCGCACCGTCTCGCCGGGCATATCGACCCACAGGTCGCGCACGGACAGGATCGTGCGCCCGTCGTCTCTGCGCTCCCCAGCATCAGCCGCAGATTGTTCGACACGTCTCCCTACCATGCTGGCAGCGATCTCGCGCAGACTGGTCTGAGAGGGTGTCGTCGTCAGAACGACCTCACCGTCGCGAAGCACGACGATGTCGTCGCACACTTCCATGATCTCGCGCAGGCGGTGCGAGATAAAGATGATCGCGATGCCGCTGGCCGCCAGACGACGCATCGAATCAAGCAGGATCTCGGCTTCGCTTTCCGTCAGCACGGCCGTTGGTTCGTCAAGCACGAGAAGCCGCGTGCCGGTCTTGTCGATCTCGCGCGCGATCTCGACAAATTCCTTGTGACCGACGGGCAGCTCCGACACAGGCGTGTCACCGTCGAGAGAAAAGTTCAGCTTGCTGATCGCTTCTTCGGCGCGGCGTTTCATTTTGGCGCGGTCGAGCGTCTTCAGCCGATCGCCGAAAGCCTCCACCAGAGGATTGTAGACCAGCGACTCACGGTTGAGGACGATGTTCTCCGTCACCGAAAAGCCCGGGATCAGCGAAAACTCCTGATGCACCATGCCAATTCCGGCTTCGAGCGCGTCGTTAGGGCTGCGGAACTTCGCCTCTTTGCCGCCGATGAAGAACTTCCCCTCATAGCCGCCCGTCTCGGCGATCACGTTCATGCCGAAGAGGATGTTCATCAGCGTCGACTTTCCCGCGCCGTTCTCTCCGACCAAGCCCAGGATGTGTCCCCTCTCCAGCGAGAACGAGACATTTTTCAGCACTCTGTTTCCAAAATAGGACTTGCCCACTTGCTCAACTCGCAATAATACCTCGTGCTCCACGGGCGTCCCTCCTTCTGAAAATATTCGTCGCCGCCGGCAGGATTCGGCGGCGATTTCTACACAGCTTTACTCTGATAGCGTGAATAGACTCCGCTTAGTTTAGATTACATGAGGAACACGCTGGCGTCAAGGCGATTTGCGATGGAAATTTTGCTTTATCCCCATCAATTTATCGCTCACAATGAAACAGCCCTCTTTTCCATTAAAAAGAAAAGAGGGCTGCTCTTATATTCTGCTTTATTAAGGAAGCGTTTAGCTCACCACGTTGACAGGCCTACCGGCAAAGAAACCGTGAACGTCGTCAGCGATGATCGAGACGAGCCGCTGACGCGTCTCCATCCCCTTCCAGCCCATATGCGGCGTGATAATGACATTATCCATATCATACAGAGGATTGTCAGCCGCGGGAGGCTCCGTCTCCTGAACGTCGAGACCGGCGCCGGCGATACGTCCCGTTTTGAGCGCCGCGATCAGCGCCGGCTCGTCCACAAGAGCGCCGCGTGACGTGTTGATCAGGAAGGCCGTCGGCTTCATCTTGCGAAGCGCCTCCGCGTCGATGATGTGGCGCGTCTTGTCCGTCAGCGGGCAGTGCAGCGAGATAAAGTCGCTCTGACGCAGCACTTCATCCAGCGTCGTGTATTTCACGCCATCCTCGTCCTCTCGCGGCGTGCGCGTGTAGACCAGCACGTTCATCTCCAGCGCCCGGGCGATCTTGATCACGCAGCGGCCAATGTTGCCTGCCCCGACAACGCCCAGCGTCTTGCCGTTCAATTCCGTGTGCGGCACCATCAGATGCTCCGTAAAGTTGCGGCGGTCGCCGGCAGCCAGCATGCGCAGCTGCTTCTGCATGGACGAAGCCAGATTGAGCATCAGCATCACAGCCGTGTGCGCCACGCGCTGAGTACTGTATGCGGGGATGTTGCAGACGGTGATGCCCTTCGCACGCGCAGCATCGAGCGGGATGTTGTTGTATCCCGTGCCCGCCTCGCAGATCAGCTTCACGCTTTCAGGAAACTGCGCCACCAGCTCGGGCTTGAGCACCAGCTCCTTCGTCACGATCGCATCAGCACCCTGGATGCGGCCCAGGATCTCGTCCTCACGGCTGTCTGCATAGACTTTTACTTCATCCGAAAGAACTGAAAAATCAAGACTGCCGTCGAAGTCCATCTTCGCGGCATTCAGCACGACCACCTTGCCCATGTCACAAACCTCCCCAGGATTGTATCCGCATCAGTTCAACACTGACGCGGATAGAACTGTAAAATAGCATTCGATTTTAAGGAGAAAACGAGCGTTTTCAATCCAAACACCGAAACAGTATAACACAAAAGCGCCGGATTTTGCCTAACTTGGCGAAATCCGGCGCTTTTTCAAATCTAAAGGTGGTGGGCCCACCAGGGTTCGAACCTGGAACCTCCCGGTTATGAGCCGGCAGCTCTACCCTTGAGCTATGGGCCCGAAATGGCTGTTGCTATTCAGTTATTTCGATGCAGGAAACGGGGCAGCTGTCCGACGCCTGTTTGGCCATTGAGCTGCCGTCTGCGCAGACGACTTTCGCAACGCCGCGGTCGGCATCAAGTGAAAAAACGTCTGGCGCGATCTGCACGCACACGCCGCAACCCATACATTTTTCACTGTCCAAGGTTACTACCATGTTCCTGCCCCCTTTCAAAGACGACTTATTATAGCGGGCGCGCTGACGTCCGTCAACCCACCGCCGCTTAAGGCGCTCAGCTTAACGGCAGAGGGCGTTTCAGGGTCGCCGTTGCCCAGACGCAGACGGCCTGCGCAGTCCCGACGGGAGCAATGCCTTCGCCCGATTTAAACGTGACGCTCACACGCCCTTCGCCGAGGACGCCTTCAAGCGAGCGGACGATCTGGTCTTTCCAGGGAGCAAGCCGTGGCGTTTGCGCCGTGAGGACCGCGCTGATCCAGTCAACATTCCAGCCTTCGGATTCGGCACGGGTAACAGCGTCTTTCAGCAGTTTCATGCTGCAGATGCCCATATAGCGCACGTCAGAAGCCGGGTACAGCGTGCCGATATCGGGCAGTCCGGCGGCACTGAGCACCGCGTCAGCAACAGCGTGCGTCAGCGCATCAGCGTCCGAATGCCCCTCCAGCCCAAGGCGCGAAGGGATCACCACGCCGCCGAGCACAAGCGGCCGCCCAGGCACGAAGGGATGGACGTCATATCCCAAACCGTTTCTGATCTCGTCTGGACGGGACGCAAGCATCTGCACCATCTCCCAGTCGCCCCTTTCCGTGACTTTGAAATTGATCTGCGAACCTTCTGCCCAGTCCAGTTTCTCGCCTTGCTGAAGCCACAGCTCTGCCTCGTCCTTATAGGAAAAATCAGCAGAATGTTCAAGCATCCGAAGCAGCATCGAACGCGGGAACAGCTGAGGGGTCTGTGTGATGAACACGCCGTCACGGTTCATCGCCGTGATCGTTCCTCCGCTGATCCGTTTGAGTGCGTTCGCCTCAGGCAACAGCGGGATCACCGCGTTCGCTCCGGTAAACTTTGACAGAAGCCGTTCGCACAGCGATGCATCCACAAACGGACGAGCGGCATCGTGCAGAAGCACGGCGTCTGCCTCCGTCGCACGCAATGCGGCAAGCACCGACAGCGAGCGCGTCGCTCCTCCCACTGTCACAGTCGTGTGTTCAGGGAGCTGCGCTCTCAGTTTTTCAGCTGTATCAGCGGTAGGCAGCACGAGTACGATCTCGTCGATCTGTGCGCTCTTTTGGAGCGAGAGCGCACAGTCCAGGCTCCACCGCCACAGCGGCCGGCCGGCAAGACTGCGAAACTGCTTGGGCTCGCCGCCCAGACGCTCGCCTTTTCCCGCGGCAAGGATCACAAAGGCTGTCTTCATGACGCGCTCTCCCTTCAATGAACAGCATTCAATAATGCCCGACAGCCTTGACGCAGATTGTCGGGCATCCAGTTATCCTTTTACTTCCTGACGGCTTTCCAGCGCCGCGTGGAGCGTGACCCTATCGGCAAACTCGATCGAGCCGCCGACCGGCAGACCGTATGCAAGGCGCGACTTCTTCACCGGCACGTCGCGAAGCGCGTCAAGCAGTGCATAAAATGTCATATCGCCCTCGATCCGCGGGTTTGTCGCGATGATGACCTCGCTGATCGGATACTCCTGAAAGCGGCGCAGCAGCTTTTCAAGCGTATGAGCGGGCAGCTTTTCCCTGTCTTCAAGCGGCGAAAGTGACATGCCCAGCACAAAATACAGCCCGTTATACAATCCCGACTGCTCGATGCTGACAAGGTCTTCGAGCGACTCTGTCACACAGAGGAGCGACCGGTCGCGCAGCGGATCGCTGCAGATGGGACAGGGCTGGAACTCCGTAAGGTTTCCGCACTTCTCGCACGTCGTCAGGCGCGTGTTCAGCTCGCCGACAGCACGGGAAAGCTCTTCACCGTATTCGTTCCCCTGCTGAAGCACGTAAAACGCCATGCGCCGCGCGCTTTTTTCGCCGACGCCGGGAAATTTCTTCAGCAGAGAAATCAGATGTTCGATCGGTTCAGGCAGCGCCATCGCTTAAAAAGGCAGCTTCATGCCGCCGGTCAGCGCCCCCATACGGGACTCCATCATCTCGCGCGCTTTGTTCGCAGCATCTGATACAGCGGCAAGGATCAGATCTTCAAGCATCTCGATATCGTCGGGATTGACCACCTCAGGAGTCAGCTTCACGCTGACCAGCTCGCCCTGACCGTTGACCGTCGCCGAGACCATACCGCCGCCGGCGCTGCCTTCGACCCGAGCCTGCTTCAGCTCCTCCTGCGCCTGCATCATCTTTGCCTGCATCGCCTGAGCCTGCTTGAGCATCTGGCTCATGTTTCCCATTCCGCCGCGTCCGCCAAAGTTCATGTGAATCCTGCTTCCTTTCAGTTCTTTTTATGATGATATTTTGAGCCGCTGTGGATCATCGCGGCCCGATAGATCTGCTCAGCCATGAGCAAAAGCGCCATCTCGTGCGTAAACGTCATTTTTGACAGGGACAAAAGCATATCGGCGCGCGCCTGCAGCTCTTTAGAAGTGCCGTAAGGACCGCCGATCAAAAAAATCAGCTTGCCCTGCCCCAAGGCAATTTTTTCGTACAGCCGTGATGAAAGTTCCTCACTCGTCCACTGCCGGCCGCGTTCATCAAGCAGGAAAAGCGCGTCACGCCCGTCGATACGGCGCAGAAACTCCTGACCTTCCAGCTCGCGCCGCTGCTCTTCGCTCAGGCTGCGGCCGCGCCCCGGCTCTGGGAGAAATGTCCACTCAACCGGCAGAAGCGGTTTCAGACGTGTTTGATAATGCTCCACGCCCTGAATGATGAACGGCTCTCTGGGGCGTCCCATCGCAAGCACCTGAATCTTCACTGCATCGTCTCCGTCAACTTTTTTCTTCCGGATCTTTCCACGGGAAAATATTGAAGCGCTCCCTAAGGACCATAATCACAAACGAAAAAAGCTGCAGGTCGCGCTTGATGCGCCACGGCTCCTGAAACAGACGGTACAGCCATTCACAGCCGATCCTCTGCCAGAACTTCGGCGCACGCTTCAGCACGCCGGCATACACGTCAAAACTGCCGCCGACACCAACGCACAAAACGCCCTCCAGCGCCTTCCGCTGGCTGTCGAGCCATTTTTCCTGAGCGGGCATCCCCAGCGCTGCGAAAAGGATTCGCGCGCCGCTCTCGCGGATATGCTCCGCGATCTTCGTCGAGTACGCCCGGTCAAAATATCCGTCGTAACAGCCCGTCACAATCAGACCGGGGTGCAGCTTCATCAGCTTCTCCGCCGCTCTCCGGGCGATCCCCGGGCGGCCGCCGAGCAGGTAGATCGGGATACCTTCTGAAGCAGCCAATCGGCAGAGGCGGTCCATGTAATCGACGCCCGCGATCCGCTCCACGACAGGCATCTTCAGCTTTCGCATCGCCCACACAAGTCCCGAGCCATCGGGGAGCGTCAGTTCGGCTTCGTTTGCCAGACGACGGAAATCAGCGTCACTGCGAGTCTCGTTCAGTCCCAGAGCGTTCAGCGTGACCACCATGCGGAACTTGCGTTCATCGCTCCTCAGCCATGCCAGCGTTTTTGAAAGCGCGTAATTCATCGAAATGCCGTCGATCTTCACGCCCCACAGCGAGTGACCGTTCGCGCGAGGACGCCGTCCGCCGTGCACGCCCCAGAGGACGAGCAGCAGCAGCCCTGCCATGACGGGAACGACCATCTTCAGCGCAGCCGAATCAGGCATGAGCTGCATCAGCGACACCGAACCTCCCACCAGGAAACAGATCTCTGTCACCAACCGCACCGCCGCTGGATGATCGACGCCGCGCTCGATGACGCGGCTGTACAGGTCGACAGGATGTGCCGGCGCGTGCGTAAAGGCGTGACTAACGAGTCCCAGCGACATCTCCGCCAGCGGCACCGCATAAAACCCCAGCGGAATGACCATCAGGGCCGTCAGCGTGATGCCCTTGCTGACGCCGATGATCGAGATGCCCGCCACGAGCGTTCCCCACAGCGAGGCCAGCGGTGCGCCAAGCTGCCTGAACTGGTGTCCGAGCCGGCTCCAGTAGGCACAGACAAGCACAAGCGATACAAGAGAGACGAGGAACGCCTCGTTCAAATTTTGACGCGAGAAATACGTCACTGCCGACATCAAAGACAAACTGACGCCCAGCAGATGTCCGGCCAGTCCCGGGATCTGGTCGAGCCGCCGGAACAGAACAGGAAACAGCGTCATCCACGCCGTCGTCAAAACGACCGACTGCCACTGCGTCAGGTACAAAAACGTCGAACCTGCCGAAGATACAAACGAGATCGGCTGTCCCGTCAGAGCGAAGATCAGCCCGGGCAGCACGATGAACGAGTAAAAGCCACGACTGGGCCGGGCCTGCTCCGCCAGTCCGATCACCATCGCCAGCAGCGAACAGGCCACCAGAGCCTCGATCCGGTCGCTGCCGCTCCACAGCGCGAGCAGCATCATCACCGACATCAGCGACAGATCGCGCATATAAAAATACTGATCCCGGCTCAGCTTACTCCGGAAAAAACGCTGCAGCAGCACGCATCCGGCCGCGATCGCGAGCAGCGCTCCCAGCGCGCCCGCGCTGAACTGAAACTCCATTCGCCGGTCCCTCCTTGCACAATACGCATTTATCATTTCACAGACGCGGCCGAATCAGCAAAAGCCGCATCTCGACTAATCTTGTTCATTCTAGCAGATGAATTCGTAAAACACAAACAGAAACTCATAAATTTCACAAAAAAGTTGGAAAAACTCCCTGCAGCTAACTTTTATCAACAGAAAAGGGCGCTTCACCGCATACGCCGCGATGAAGCGCCTTACTTTATTCGTTGCTGCAATGCAGCCTACTTGCCGAGAGGTTCGATGTGCTTGACGCCGCCCATGTAGGGAACGAGCGCATCGGGCAGGTCGATGGAGCCGTCGGCGTTCTGGCCGTTCTCCAGCACCGCGATGAGCGTGCGGCCGATCGCCAGACCGGAACCGTTGAGCGTGTGGACAAACTTCGGCTTGCCGCCGTCGGCAGGACGGTAGCGCGTGTTCATGCGCCGCGCCTGGAAATCGACGCAGTTGCTGCACGAGCTGATCTCGCGGTAGCAGTTCTGGCTCGGCAGCCATACTTCGACGTCGTAGGTCTTGGCAGAACCAAAGCCCATGTCGCCCGTGCAGAGCACGATCACGCGATACGGCAGCCCGAGCCCCTGAAGGACCTCTTCAGCGTTGTTCGTCAGTTTTTCAAGCTCATCCCAGCTCGTCTCCGGCGTGCAGATCTTGACCATCTCGACCTTGTCGAACTGGTGCAGTCTCATGATGCCGCGCACGTCGCGGCCGTAGCTTCCGGACTCACGGCGGAAGCAGGGCGTGTAGGCAGTGTAGTACTTCGGCAGATCGCTCTCCGCCAGCATCTCGCCGTGATGAAGATTGGTCAGCGGCACTTCAGCCGTAGGAATGAGCCAGAGATCGTCGCGGTCGACCTTGTACAGGTCTTCGGCAAACTTGGGCAGCTGGCCTGTGCCGAGCATCGTCTCCGAATTGACCATGACGGGCACGTTGAACTCGGTGTAGCCGTGCTTCATCGTGTGCATGTCAAGCATGTAGTTCATGATCGCACGCTCAAGGCGCGCCCCCAGCCCCTTGAAAACGGTAAAGCGGCTCTGCGCCATGCGGGGGCCGCGCTCGAAGTCGAGCAGGCCGCAGGCTTCGGCCAGGTCCCAGTGAGGCTTGGGCTCGAAGTCGAACGTCCGGGGAGTGCCCCAGCGGCGCACTTCGACGTTCTCTGTCTCGTCCTTGCCGATGGGGACGGATGCGTCGGGACGGTTGGGGATCTGCTGAAGCAGAGCCGTAAGCTCGGCATCGATCTCGGTCACACGGGCATCGTCGGCCTTGACCTGCTCGCCGATCTTCTTCATCTCTTCCTGAATGGCACTGGCGTCGCCGCCGGCAGCCCGGATCTTGCCGACTTCCTTCGAGCCGGCGTTGCGCTTGGCCTTGAGCTCCTCGACGGCGGCGAGCAGCTTCTTCTTCTCGGCGTCCAGCTCAAGCACTTTGTCCACGTTGAAGTCGCTGTTGCGGGCCTTCAAATAAGCCTTGACGGCTTCAGTCTCTTCACGGATGACACGGATATCAAGCATTGTAATTCCCTCTTTCATCGAAAAATTTTATTGATCTCTGTTCTCGCGGATCTGGCGCAGCAGCGAGACCATTTCAAGAGCGGCAAGCGCAGCCTCAGCTCCCTTGTTGCCCGCCTTGCTGCCTGATCTCAGCAGCCCCTGCTCCAGATTTTCTGTCGTCAGCACGCCGAAAGCGACAGGAACGCGCTGCTCCATTCCCGTGGCAGCCAGGCCCTTCGACATCTCAGCAGAGACGTATTCAAAATGCGGCGTGTCGCCGCGGATGACCGCGCCCACAGCAATGACGGCGTCATAACGCCCTGTGAGGCACAGCTCTTTGACAGTGAGAGGCAGTTCCCAGGCACCGGGGACCCAGTACACGTCAAACTCGTTCATCTTCACACCGTGGCGGATGAGCGCGTCTTTGGCTCCCTCGACGAGCTTGCCTGTGATCAGTTCATTGAAACGGGACGCGACAATGGCGTAATGAGCGCCCTGCGCGACGAGATTTCCCTGGACGACTTTCATGTTGTTCCTCCTGAAAAATGTTCTTTTTGCGAAAAAGTTCCCGCTGATTGTACATCAAAAATGCGCTCAGCCCAAGAGGAAAGACAAAATTTTTTTCAAATAGATGTCTTTACCAGCCCATCTCGGCCAGACGCTCCATCGTCAGCCCTGACAGCGGCGCTGACGGCCGTTTTTCATCTGAAAGTCCGAGCAGCTTTTCCACATAGCGGGCGATCATGTCTGTCTCGATATTGACCTTCTGCCCAGCCCGCAAACTGCCAAGGGTCGTCCTGGCCAGCGTCTCGGGGATCACGGCGACGGAAAACGAACTGCCGCTCACCGAAGCAACCGTCAGACTGACGCCGTCGACGCAGATGGAACCCTTACGGACCACATAGCGGGTCAGCTCCCTGGGTAGATCAAGCCACAGCTCCGCTGTCGCCGGTCCTTTTTTGAGCGCCATGACGACAGCCGTACCGTCGACGTGACCGGCAACGAGATGTCCGTCGAGACGTCCGCCTACGGGGAGAGCCCGTTCCAGATTAACGCGGTCGCCGGCGATCATCAGTGAAAAGCGCGAAACGCGCATCGTTTCTTCAGTGAGCTGCACGTCAAAATAGCCTGGACCGCAGCCGGTAACAGTCGTACAGACGCCGCTGACGCAGACCGACTCGCCGCGCTTCAGCTCATCAGCAAAAGGACAGGAAACGCGGAAAACAGTCACATCCCCTCCGCGGGTGGCGCGCACTATCGTGCCAGTCGCTTCAACCAGTCCAGTGAACATGGATTTCCTCCTTCGATCCACAGGTCATCGCCGACAGGCCGCACACGGTGTACCGTCATCGGCACCGTCTCGCCCATGCTGGCAAGACGCATCGTTGTCGTGATCTTGCGTCCCTCGCCCATGAACTTCGGCGCGGCAAACAGCTGAAATTCATCAGCCAACCCCGCCTGAATAAAAGCCGAGGTCAGGCGCGGCCCCGCTTCGATCATGACGCGGGCCAGCCCCATCTCGCCAAGTTTTTTCAGGACGGCACCGAGGTCGAGCCCGCCATCCGCAGTCAGCGGCACAAGCGTGGTCTGTCCGCTCCATCGTTCAGGAACGGCTGCTCCTTCGCCGCCGAAGATGATTGACCGCTCGTTCAGCGCCTTGTACGGCCTGTTCAGGCAGCGAAGATCGCGGCTGAGGATCACGGGCCGGGGCGAGGTTCCTTCAGTTTCGCGCACGGTGAGCGCCGGATCGTCTGCTTCGAGCGTGCCCGAGCCGGTGAGAATGGCGTCGTTTTCGCTGCGGAGCAGATGCCCCGCCTTTCGTGCCGCTTCACCAGTAACCCAGCGGCTGGCGCCGTTTTCCAGCGCCATGGAACCGTCGGCAGACATGGCCGCTTTCAGCGTCACCCACGGACGACCGCGCGTCTGGAGCGACAGAAAGCCGCGATTCAGCCAGGCGGCATCATCGGCAAGCACTCCGCAGACCGTCTCGATCCCCGCTTCCTGAAGGATGCGCAGTCCTCGGCCGGCGACTTTGGGATTGGGGTCGCCGATCGCGCAAACGCAGCGTGACACGCCGGCACGGACAAGCGCAGGCGCGCACGGCGGCTGCCGCCCCTGATGACTGCACGGTTCCAGAGTCACATAGGCCGTCGCGCCGCGGGCCTTTTCTCCAGCCTCAAGCAGCGCCGCCGCTTCGGCATGCATTCCGCCGAGGTGATCGTGCCAGCCGTGCCCGACGACTGTTTCGTCTTTGACGAGCACGCAGCCGACCAGCGGGTTGGGCGTCGTCTTTCCCATGCCGCACAGCGCCAAATCAAGCGCCATGCGCATGTAGTATTCGTCAGTCCAGCGCTGTTTCATGCGCGATGGATGCCTCGCTTTCGTTTGGGATCGTAGGTGCGTCTCACGCGCTTCACTCCCAGCAGCTTCGCCAGATCAGGCTTGTCCTCGCGTTCTTCGCCACCGGCGTTTTCGGGCAGCTCCCGCCACTCGGGAAGCTGTTCCTGATAGGGCACGTCGATCGTCTCGTTCCAGTGGTATTTTGCATGCGCCGTTTTCTGCTGCGAAGCGGCGACGATCTCAGCGGCAGAGCGCGCTGGCAGTGCGGCTTCCGAGGCGGCGCCTTCAGCTGCCCCGTTCAGTCCGGCGAGGAACGCGGCGATACGCTCCGCCTGCTTCGGGCCGATGCCAGGAGCTTTTTGCAGCTCGTCAGGCGTGAGCGAAGCCACTCTCTGCACGCTGCCGAACGTCGACAGCAGCGCCGCGGCCGTGTGCTTGCCAACGCCGGGGATGTCTTCAAGCGACGAACGGCTGAGGCGCGAGACGCGCTTGTGCCGGTGCGTCGTGATCGCAAAGCGGTGCGACTCGTCACGAACGCGCTGGAGCAGCCGCAGCGCGGGATCGTTCCAGTCAAGGCGCAGAGGCGGTCTGTCGGGTTCGGTGAAGATCAGTTCGTCACGCTTGGCCAGCGCTACCGTCGCGATCTTCACAGGCACTTCGCCCAGAGCCTCGCGCGCAAATGCGAGCTGCTCCGGGCCGCCGTCGATCATGATCAGCTGCGGCAGCGGCTGCTGATTTTCGATCATGCCGCGGTAACGGCGCAGGACCGTCTCGCGCATCGAGCGAAAATCGTCGATCCCCTCGACCGTGCGGATCGCATAGCGGCGGTAAAGCGACTGATTGGGATAGCCTTGTTCAAAGACAACGGCCACGCCGTACGTCTCGTGCCCTGATGAATGGGAGATGTCAAAACCGTCGATGCGCCACGGCACTACCGGCAGTCCGATCAGATCGCGCAGGCGCGTCATCGCCGTCCAGGTGTCTTCGTCAAGGTCGTCCGTGAGCGTGACCGACAGCTTCTGTCGCGAGAAGCGCCACAGATTGCGGATCGTGTCGCGTGCCTTGGCCGCTTCCTCAAATTTCAGTTCCTTCGCAAGCTTTTCCATGCGGCTTCTCAGGCGTGAGACCAGATCGGCCGTCTGGCCGTTGAGGAGCAGAAGGATATCGTCGACGGTCTCGTTATACTCTTTTTCCGTGCATTTGCCGCCGCAGGGACCGAGACACTTGCCCACATCGTACATCAGACACGGCCGGATCAGCTTATCTTTCGAGAGATCCTTCGTGCAGTTCCGTAGCGGGAAAAAGCGGCGGATCATGTCGAGCATCCCGCGCATGTTACCGGCGCTCGTATAAGGGCCGAAGACTCGCCCGGTCTTGGGGCGCGTGTGCGTGACGAGCACGCGGGGAAAGCGCTCGCTGGTCACGACGATGAAGGGATAGCGCGAGCCCATCTTCAGCTCAACGTTGAAAAAAGGCTGAATGGCCTTGATCAGCCGGCTCTCGACGATGAACGCCTCCGCTTCCGTCTCCGTGCGGATAAAACTGATGTCGCAGACCGTCTGCACCAGCTTGCGAAGCCGCGGAATGGCGAAATCGCGGTGATTGAAATACGACGACACGCGCCGCTTCAGCTTCTTGGCTTTGCCGACGTAGATCACTTTCCCCGTCTCGTCGTGCATCAGATACACGCCAGGCTTGATCGGCAGCGTCTTCAAAATCGCGCGGATGCGCCCCATGCGCTCTTCTTCATTCATGCGCGTCTCCCCTCCTTTTCTCGATCAAAAAGATTTTTGCAGTTCCAATTCTCGTTTTCTCGGGTATAATAGCGTCGAAATAAACACGCCCATTTTACACCATTCCAGAAAACGGAGGAATATTTTTTCATGGCACTTGTCCTTTACAATGACCTGACGCGCAAAAAAGAACCGTTCGTCCCTATCCGCGAGGGACACGTCACCTTTTACAGCTGCGGCCCCACCGTCTATGACTATTTCCACATCGGCAACGCCCGCCCCTTCATCGTCTTTGACGTGTTCCGCCGCTATCTCGAATTCCGCGGCTACGAAGTGACCTTTGTGCAGAACTTCACCGACATCGACGACAAGATGATCAACCGCGCCAACCGTGACGGCATCACCGTTCAGCAGCTGGCCGAAAAGACCATTGCCGATTATTATGAAGACGCCGACGCTCTTGGGATCAAACGCGCTTCGTTCAATCCTCGCGCCACGGAGTACATCCCCAAGATCATCGCGCTCATCCAGCGCATCATCGACAACGGCCACGCCTACGTCGTCGACGGCACCGTCTACTTTGACGTGAAGAGCTTCCCCGCCTACGGCAAGCTCAGCCATCAGAACATCGACGACCTCCAGAGCGGCGCGCGCATCGAAGTCGACGACGTCAAGCACAGCCCGCTCGATTTCGTCCTCTGGAAGCCGCAGAAGCCCGGCGAGCCTGCCTGGGAAAGCCCTTGGGGCCTCGGCCGTCCCGGCTGGCACATCGAGTGCAGCGCCATGTCGAGCGACCTTCTCGGAGATACGATCGACATCCACTCCGGCGGCATCGACCTGATCTTCCCCCATCACGAGAACGAGATCGCTCAGAGCGAAGCCGCTTCAGGCAAGGAGTTCGTGCACTACTGGCTGCACAACGAATACATCCTCATCAACGCCGAGAAGATGTCAAAGTCGCTGGGCAACTTCATGACAGCACGCGCCGCCCGCGAGAAATTCCCGCCGCTGGCCATCCGCATGTTCCTGCTCTCCGCCCACTACCGCTCGCCCGTCAACTTCGCCCCCGAAGGTCTGGAGCAGGCAGCTGCCGCTGTTGAGCGTCTGCGCAACTGCTGGAGCGACCTCCAGTTCGCCAAGTCCAGCCGTCTCGGCACGGACGATGAAGCCGGCACCGCGCTTGTCAAAGCTGTCGAAGAGGCGCGCGGCAAGTTTATCGAGGCCATGGATGACGATTTCAACACCGCTGCCGCCATGGGCGTGATCTTTGAGGCCGTCACCGAAGTGAACAAGTACCTCAAGGAGAACGCCACGGTCGCTCCCGCTGCTGTAGCTGCGGCCGAAAAGTTCTTCACCGATATGGACGAGGTGATGGGCATCTTCGGCATCGAGCAGGACAAGAAGAACGAAAACGGCGACGAAGCCGCGCAGATCGAGGCGCTGATCGCCGAGCGCAACGCCGCCCGCAAAGCCAAGGACTGGGGCCGCAGCGACGCCATCCGTGATGAGCTTGCTGCCAGGGGCATCATCCTCGAAGACACCCCGCAGGGAACGAAGTGGAAGAAAAAGATTTAACCGTATTATAAGACATGCAAGAGCTGATAAAAATAGCCGGAGCACGAATGCTCCGGCTATTTTTGTTTCCAACCAATTGTCTTATGCGTAAAGCCCGTCGGGATTTTCGATCAGCTTCGCGCCCTTCTGGCAGGCGTCGCAGATGCAGTACTTTCCGCCGGCCGCCTTGGCATCCTGAGCAGCCTTGAGCAGCTGGGCCGCCTTTTCAGCACCGAAGTAGCCCTTGCCGGCTTCGGAACCGAAGAAACCGATCACGCCGTCGATGCTGCTCACGTCCTCTTTCAGTTCTGCAAGCAGGGCATCGGCCGCTGCTTTCTGCTCCCCCGTGCCCACAGAGGCCAGCCACTTCTCGCCCGCCGCCTTCAGCTCGGCGCAGCAGCTCGGAGCCGCAAGGACTTCCTTCACGAGCGCGATCGTCTTTTCACATGCCATCATGGATCATCCTTTCAGTTTCGATTTATCCTTACAAAAAAGCCCAGCGAACGCGTGGCTTTTAGAAGGTTACATAGTGTCGGCCGCGAGCGAGAATTCTTCGCATAGCTGGTCGAACGCCCGGCACAGGTGCGTGTAGGGTAGAAACATGAGTTCCTCCACCGCCTCAAATCCAGCTCGCAACGTTCACTGATGGAACGGCAAACGACACACAAGGGTTGTAAAACAGCCGTGTTCCGAAGACAGCGCACCGAACGCCGATGTAATCGCCCAATCATAGGTTGGGAACGAGGGCTTCACACAATCGCAGATACCCCACTGCCCCTGACGCATCACGATAGAGGGGCTCATGAGCGAACACCTTCTGGATATGTCAAAAAAATTCTATTTTAATTGTCCTAACACCTGCCCCTCAGTTTGGGACTATGGCGTGTACAGCTCTTTAAAAGTCTACCGTAAAAGTCCCAATAAGTCCACTCCTAAAAAATTCCGCTAACGAACTTAATTCAATCTGCGGTATCAACAATGAAGAACTGACCACGCGATTTCAGCAATCTATCCGCATGACAAAGAGATTGGACGCTTCAAGGGTTACCTTCGCCTCAAAACGACAAGAACCTCAAAGCTTAACTACAATCCCCAGACGGACGCAAATATCGTGCGACACCCTTCTGCGATTAAATAGTTAATCTCAGAAGGGTGTCAGTTAAGTATCGCTGGCAAAGTCGGTTGTTTACCCCCAATAATCAGAAATATTAATATTAGAGCCCATTATCCCTCAACGCAGGAATATATAATCAATGACATTAATCCATCATCACTGCTATTTAGCGATCTTATTGTTTTTCATAAAAAGACTTTACAAATAAATTTCGCTAATATATAATGAGTTTAACGCGGCAGTCTTCAGAGAGTATTCGGTAAAGCGCGTACGACACCATGAACACGAAAGAGGGCCCTTACATGCTGAACTCATCTGCGCCGATCGGCGTTATGGATGCAGGTCTCGGCGGTTTTACCACCGTGAAAGAACTGCAAAAGCTCCTGCCCTGCGAGAATATTATTTATCTTGGGGAAGGAAAATATCAGCCATACGGAAACCGCAGCGAAGACGAGATCCTTTTTTTAACACGTCAGATTCTTGATTTCCTCAGGGAAAAAGGCGTCAAGGCTGTTGCTGTTGCCTGCAATACGATCTCGACTCTTATTGAAAAATACCAGCCATTTTACGATTTTAAGATCTTCAGTATTGTTCAGGCAGGAGCACAAGACGTCATTACGATGAATCTGCGTGAAGTCGGCGTGCTTTCTACTGTATTCACCGCCCAGACTGGACAATACGCTCGACTTATCAATACCGGCCTTCCCGAAACAAAAGTCTATCCCCAGGGGTGCCCGTGGCTAGCACGCATCATCGAAGACGGAACGCTAGATCAGGAACGCATCAATAAGGAATTAAAAAACACTCTCGGGAAACTTGCCACTGAACACCCATCACTCGACTCACTCGTGCTCGGTTGCACGCACTACCCGCTCGTCGTCCCTAACATCAAAAAGCTCTACCCGCAATTCACCCGCTTTATCAATCCCGCCGCTTCTCAAGCACGTATGGTCAAGGAATATCTTGAAAGCAATAATGCACTCAGAACCGGCAGTCAAGGCACACTGCACATTTACACAACCAGCGATGCCGAAGTATACCGCAGAATGGCAGCTTTTGTCGGTCTGAAACGTATAGCAGAAGTGCAGATCGTTCCTGCCCCCAAGCCTTATACTCCACAGAACAGCTAACAATTTGCATACCAAACTGCTTTATATGATCCAATAGGCTTCAAATGCACCAAAATCATATAACGTTACTGGGAGGGATTTTTCATGAGAAAGTTTTTCGCGTTTGCCGTTTTGACGGCTATGGTCGCTTTTGCAGGGGAGGCTCTGGCGGCTTCGTGGCCCAAGGGGAGGACCGTGCAGATCTACGTACCGTTTGCCGCAGGCGGAAACTCGGACCTTTGCGCGCGTATCTTCGCAAAAGCCTTGAACAAGAAGACCGGACGCAACTTCGTTGTCGTCAACCAGACCGAAGGCAACGGTGCTGTGTGTTATAACACCGTCGCCAATGCCCGCAAGGACGGCAGCATCATCGGATGGGTTACGCCCAGCTGGTTCACAAGCTACTTCGCCGGCAGCCATGATCTTAAGCCCACCGAAAGGTTCAGCACAATTGCGGTGACTCAGGCCAAAACGTCACAGTATCTGATCGTTCCAAAGAACTCTCCGTTTAACTCAGTCCAGGATCTGGTCAACTACTGCAAAGCCAATCCCGGCAAACTCCTGTTTGGAATGCAGCTCGGCTCTGCGTCTCACTACTATGCAGAGAACGCCCGTCAGAATCTGGGCATCGAATGGAACTACGTTGAGACCGGCTCTGGCGACGCTAAGCGCGTGACAGCAATCATGGGCAACATCATTGAAGCCACCACTGTGGCGGTAACGCTCGCGCAGCAGTATCAGGAAGCCGGCGAAGTCAAGGTCCTGGCCGCGCTTTACGCTCCTGAAAGCGCCCCCGAGTCGCTGAAGAACGTTCCTACGCTGAAAGAAGCCGGCTTTGCCGACATCACAGTCAAGAACTGCAACTTCCTCTACACTGCCAAGCTTGACGACGAACTCTGCGAAGAGATTTACAAGACGTTTGCTGATATTTTCAACAGCGACGAAGTGCAAAAGCAGCTGACCGACCTGAACCAGGAACAGGCGCTTTGCGGCAGCTACGCCGAGGCTGTGAAGGCCGTCGAAGGGCTGTATGACAGTTATCGCAATGTTGCTTCTTCGCTCGGTATCCTCGCGCCGGGTATGTAACACGAACGCAAGAGCCGGCTCACTAGCGCCGGCTCTTTTTTCGCCTTTAAAATACCTTTATACCGTTGTCAGACACGTCGAAAACTATATTGTAAAGCGTGCACTCATATGAGCCACCCTGTTGTACTCACTTGCGGCGAAAGCCTGCGATGAAAATTTTCATCGCGAATGATTTTGAGGTGATCTTTCCATGAGATTCAACAAAAATGTTATCTTCAGCCTCGCGCTGATTGCCTTTGCCGGATTCGTAATAGCGCAGTCGCTCATGCTGAAGTCGCTTTTCCTTTCGCAGTCTGGAGATATCGGCCCCAAAGCATTTCCTATTGGTGCATCTATCGCGCTGATCCTCTGTGCAGTCGGAAAAATGCTCACAGAAGGGCTCGGTCCGGCTGTTCCGCTATTTACAGGCAGGGGCTGGAAACGCATAGCCCAGATGTTCGCCATCCTGATAGGCTATGTCGTTGCCATGTACTGGCTGGGCTACATCATCTCGACTCTCGCAGCCGTACCGCTGATGGTATGGGCGATGAGCGAAGGACGCAGGCTCAGCTCTGTTATGCTCGCTATTTTTTCAATCGTAACGACAGCCGTACTGTGGTTTGTATTCGAGTACATCATTATGGTTCCGCTCCCCTTCGGTGAGCTGATTGAAGCCATCCTGTATTGACGGTGATTTGCAATGGATATGCTATTTACAGTTCTTTCTTCGCTCTCAGATCCGTATAATCTGCTGATCATCTTCGGCGGAACGATCATCGGCATTATTTTCGGAGCTGTCCCCGGACTTTCTGCCACAACAGGCATCGCGCTGATGCTGCCGGTCTCATTCTCGATGACGCCCGTGACTGGTATCTTGTTTTTAGGTTCGATCTACGTCGGCGGCATTTCCGGTGGACTCATCAGCGCTGTGCTGATCGGCGTACCAGGAACGCCCGCTTCTGTCGCGACCTGCTTCGACGGATACCCAATGGCAAAAAATGGACGAGCTTCCAGAGCTCTGGGCATAGGTATCCTCGCCTCGTTCATCGGCACTTTCGTCAGTATTCTCATCTCGATGATTTTCTGTCCCATCCTTGCGCGCTATGCTGTAAAGATGGGCCCCTGGGAATTCTTTTCTCTCTGCTTCTGCGCGATTATCCTCGTCGTCACGATGTCCAAAGGCAACATGTTCAACGGACTCATCGCAGGCCTGCTGGGCGTGATCATTTCAACCATTGGCATCGCCCCGATCGACGGTGCCAAACGATTCACCTTCGGAATTGTCAATTTATACAGCGGCGTCAATCAGATCGGCCTGATCCTTGGCGTCTTCGCCGTCGCCACCCTCGTTAAGAATTTTGCCAAAGGCGACACAAAAACGCCCGACATCGACACCAAAGGCATCTCTGGTTTTGGCATCCCCATTGGAGAATTCTTCTCACACTGGTTCCTAATTGCCAAATCATTTTTCATCGGACTGTGGATCGGCTTTTTACCGGGTCTCGGGGCTGGATTAGCCAATCTGGTAGCCTATGCTCAAGCCAAGGCCTCGTCAAAAACACCTGAGAAATTCGGGACCGGCTGCGACGAAGGCATTATCGCTTCCGAAACGTCAAACAACGCTGCGATCGGCGGTGCAATCATACCTATGATCGCACTCGGCATCCCAGGCGACACCCCGACAGCCATGCTCATCGGCGGGCTGATGATCCACGGCATTGACGCTGGCCCGCTACTGATGGCTAATAACACTGAGCTGGTATACTGCTTCTTCGGAGTCCTCCTCTTCTCAGCTATACTCGTACTGGCACTTCAGTTCTTCGGCATGCGAACGTTTCCGTATATCCTGCGCACGCCAGTGTGTTATCTCTATGCAGCAATACTTGCAATTTGCGTCGTTGGTGCATATGCAGACTCGAACACAATGTTCAACTGCGGTCTGATGATTGTTATGGGCGGCGTTGCCATCCTCATGGCTGTCGGCAATCTTCCGACCTCGCCGTTCATACTCGGCTACATCCTCGGTCCAATGCTGGAGTCAAATCTGCGTCAAGGGCTTACTTACAGCCAGAACGGCTTGCTCACGTTCGTCACGCGCCCCGTCAGTCTGACACTACTTTTGATCGCATTTGCCAGTCTGGCCTGGCCCTTCATCCGTGACCGCCGCGAGGCAAAGCGCCGCCTAGCCGGTACTGAGACCGAAGTGGAAAAAATGTCCAAAGTCTTTGACATAAAAGAGGATTAATTTTCTCATTTTATGGATAATCACGTACAATACAAGCTCCCCGACCTTGAGTCGGGGAGCCAATTCCTACCGCTGTTGTTCCAGTTTTTTGAAAAAATCGGTAAGCGCTCGGATTAGATTTTCCTTCTCCTCTGCCTTGTAGTGCCGAGAACGCTTCAGAGTGACGATCGAACAAACACGGCGTTCCGGCTCCTCATCCAGAAGATAGTAATCCAGACTGTACCGTTCAGCATAGAAACGAGCTATCGACAACGGCAGGATAGCCCAGTAAGGCGTATCGATCAGCATCGACGGCAGAATCTGCGCAAAGCTTGTTTGGACAAAAGGACGTTTTTCTTCCCACCATGCCCGGCGCCACTGCGTAAACGACGGCGTTATGTCAAAAAACAGTTCGCGTGAAACGTCGAGCGACTTCGGATGCACCTTCCCCCCGCCGTACTCAGCCTGGTTCGCTTTCGCAGTCAGCAAAACAAACGGTTCCCGATACACGGGCACGAGCTGAAGCTGATCGTGAAATAGACTGTTTTCGCGATTCGTCAGTCCTATGTCACTCGCACCGCTCTCCAGCGCATCAAAAATCTCCCATGAATGACTGCTGTGGATCGACAGCGCTAGTTCTTTGTGACGCTGAGCGTATTCAAAGAAAAAACCCGGCAGCAAGTACGAGCCGATACTGTCAGTGCATGCAATCTTCAAGGGCGTTCTAACTGCCTCGTTGCGAAGCGAGTTTGCCGCCTCGTACAGGTCGGCCCATTGCTGAATAATCGGCAGCAGACGTGTCCCCTGCGCAGTCAGTTCGATACACTTTTGTCCACGTTCGCGCAGCATGAGCTGCATACCAAACTCACGCTCCAGATTTTGCAGACGCTGCGTCACGGCCGACTGAGTCAGCCCCACAGCTTTCGCAGTCTGTGTGATATTGCGCGAGTTGCACAGCTCCAGATATATTTTTGCGTCTTTAAAGTCCAGGACAGTCAACCCCTTCCATCACATATACTTGGGAAACAAGCTTCACGCAAGAAAGTTCCTGCAGAAGCCTATTTTATCAAACAGTAAGGAGTTAAGGATACACATGAACGGAAAAGCTCTGATCAAAAACGCGACGATCTATGACGGTTCAGGCGATCGTCCCTTCGTCGGCGATGTCCTCATCGAAGGCGGACTGATCCGCCGTGTCGCACGCTTCATCCGCGTAACCGACTGCGAGACCATCGACGCCGCAGGCAAGATCCTCACACCCGGCTTCATCAACTGCCACAGTCACTGCGAGCTGCATCCCTTTTACAACCCCAGGATGCTCCAGTCAGTCGGACAGGGAATCACAACCGAACTCGTCGGCCAGGACGGACTTTCGGTCGCTCCCATCGACGACGCTCATGCTGCCGAGTTGACCGAAAACATGATCTGTCTCTGCGGCAAAGCCGAAAAAACATTCTGGTGGCGCAGTCACGCTGATTTCATGCACCTTGTCGAAGAACAAAACCCAGCTTGCCGCTTTGTCGGCCTTCTTGGCTCAGGCACCATCCGCATGAATGTAATGGGCAGCGAGAACCGCCCCGCCACCGCAGATGAGATCCGCGCCATGCAGGACCTCATCGAACAAGGAATGGAAGAAGGAGCGCGCGGCATCTCGTTCGGACTCATTTACCCCCCGAGCAGCTACGCCTCCACGGAAGAGATGTGCGAAGTGTGCAAGGCTGTCGCCAAGCACGACGGCATCATCATGGTCCACCTGCGCAGCGAAATGGACCGCCTGCTCGAGTCATTTGAAGAAATGGTGCGTGTGATGAAAGAAAGCGGTGCCCGCCTCGAGATCTCGCACCTCAAGTCCCTCGGCCCCCGCAACTGGGGCAAAGTCAGGACCATCCTCGATCGCATGGACGAACTTCAGTCTCAGGGATATGACATCGGCTTCGACCAGTACCCCTGGAACGCCGGCAGCACCGGATTGAAGGCCACCGTACCCGATTGGGCCTATGCCGGCGGCGAAGACGCTTTCGAAGCCCGCTTGCACGATTCTGCCGAATACAAAAAGATCTACGACGAAACAGCCAGAATCCTTCACAACCGGGGAGACGGTGAGCGCGTCCAGATTGCTTCCGTCCCCGAGAGCACTGAAGATTTCTCCTGGATGCCCGGACTCCGTGTTGATGAGATCGCCCGCCGCCTCGGCATGGATGAAGTGACCGCTGTGCTTTACATCCTAGCCAAGACCCGCTCGTCGGTGCTGAGCGTCTACCATTCGATCAGCGAAGACGATGTCCAGGCCGTCATGCACAGCCCGTGGCACGTGCTCTGTACCGACGGTATAGTCGGCGCCGTTCCGCACCCCCGTGCCTATTCCAGCTATCCGCGCTTCCTCGGCCATTATGTGCGCGACATGAAGATCATGCCGCTCCAAACAGCCGTCCGCCATCTCACCGGCGAACCAGCGCGCCGCCTGAGACTGTGGGACCGCGGTCTGATTCGCGAAGGCCTATCTGCCGACCTCGTTCTGCTCGACTACGAGCGCATCAACGCAACCAACAGCTACGAAGACCCCATCAAACTGCCCGTCGGCATCAGCAAAGTCTGGGTAAAAGGCACCGTGCGGTTCGAAGAAGGCATGACACTGTAATTTTTTCTCGCGATCGGCTTTTTAATCGCGATAAGGCAGTACTTTCTGATGAGTACGCCAACAGGACGTGGCTATAGCAATTAAAACGCCATAGCCCGTCCTCTTTTTTGTATTATACTGTTTTGTAGCACACCAGGCACGTCGAAAGCTGTAAGAGACGGCGTTGTGCCATTTTTGCTACGCGAAGCCTGCCTTTAGGTGCACTGCTGCCGTTCAAGCCGTGAGGATACAAAGAAAATTCGCATATTGCCGCAAAAATTCTTTGTGTTGCCTTGTCACAGCTCCCCTGATTTGCTATCATGCACATTGAAGAAAAATTGCGTATTGCCGCAAATATTCTTCAAGAACACGTTCGGAGGCTGCCTTATGATCTATCCCAGAGAACAATACATGCGCGCTCTCATTGCCAAAATGCACAACGGCAGAGTGAAGATCGTTACCGGCATACGCCGCTGCGGCAAGTCGTACCTGCTCTTTCATCTGTTTACGCGCTACCTTCGCGACAAAGGCACGGCCGATGATCAGATCATCGCGCTGGCGCTTGACGAATTGCCCAACGCCAGATACAGAAACCCGCTAGAGCTTGACAAATACGTGCGTGAGCGGCTTAGCGATCCTTCCAAGCAATACTATATCCTCATCGACGAGATCCAGTTCGTCGCGGAAATCCCCAATCCCTACGTCCCAGACAGTCCTGATGCAAAGATCACCTTTATCGACGTGCTGCTGGGCCTGATGAAACTCCCCAACGTCGACGTCTACGTGACGGGAAGCAACTCTAAAATGCTCTCGTCCGATGTTTTGACACAGTTTCGCGACCGTGGAGACGAGATCCGCGTCTATCCGCTTTCGTTCGCCGAAGTGCGCGAATTCTGCCAGGGCAGCGCCGAAGACGCCTGGAGCGATTATTGGACCTACGGCGGGATGCCGCTGGTGATGTCGCTCACCGGACATGAAGAAAAAAGCCGTTACCTGCGTGAGCTGTTTCAGCGTTCGTACTTGAAAGACGTTGTCGAACGGCACCAGGTCCAAAACGACACTGCCGTGCTGAACGACCTGCTCAACATCGTCGCATCTTCTGTCGGATCGCTGACCAATCCCAGCAAACTAGCCAGCACCTTCCTCAGCGAAAAAAAGCTCCGCATCAACTCCACAACTCTTGACCGGTATCTTGACTATTTCGTCGAGGCATTTCTGCTGCACAGAGCCAGGCGCTACGACGTGAAAGGCAAAAAATACCTCGCATCGCCGCTGAAATACTATTTTGCCGACGTCGGCCTGCGAAACGCCCAGCTGGGCTTTCGCCAGCAGGAAGAAAATCACATCATGGAGAACGTGCTGTACTGCGACCTGCTACGCCGCGGCTGCGACGTAGACGTCGGCATCGTCGAACTGAACACGCGCACCGAAGAAGGCAAAAGCGTGCGCAGGCGTCTGGAAGTAGATTTCGTCGTAAACCGCGCCGATTGCCGCTTTTACATTCAATCTGCCCTGACCGTCGCCGAACCGGAAAAGCGAGCACAGGAGATCGCCTCCCTGCTGCGCATCCCAGACTCGTTCAGCAAGATCGTCGTCACTCGCGACCGTATCAGACCCTGGCGAGATGAAAACGGCATCCTTTATATGAGCATCGAGAACTTTCTGCTCGACGAAACGATTTTCACAGCGCAAACAGCATAAGCGCCCATGCAAAAAACCGGGACTGTGACGAACCAAACGTCGCAGTCCCAGTTTGTTATTGTGAAGAGCCCCGGCAATGCCGTATTTTCTCTAAAAAAGATGTCCCGCAACATTCCAAGTACGGGACACTCTTTGTCTAACGCAAATATGCTATAGTAAACTATATTTTGGTGCCTAAGGAGGGACTCGAACCCTCATGTGGTCGCCCACGGGGGATTTTGAGTCCCCTGCGTCTACCGATTCCGCCACTCAGGCACACAATCTACTCGGTAATAATAACACGTTAAAGGCACGACCGCAAGATGATTTTTAGGAAAGCACTGATGAAATGAGCCTGTCTTGTCACTAGCAAATCAATCAGCGCTTCTTGAGTTTTTCAGCGTGTCATCGGCTGCTTGACGGTGATGACACGGTCCATAAAGCGGCGGCCGGTTTCGTTGCCTTCAGAGTCGAGCTCGACGTACATCAGCGCGTCGTAGGTGAAGCCGAACTCATCCGCGTAAAAGCCGTCAGCATGGCGGACGAGGAGTCGGTCCTGCTCGTCCGCAAAGGTGTAGATCTGCTGCCCCCGGCAGCTGAGCACGGAAACGACGGCACGGGAGAGTCGAACAAGCTGGTCGAGGGTGAATCTGGCGTTATGTTCGGAACGGATGACGATCATGTCCTGCTCCTTTCATCCTTTGGCGGGCGCGAACGCCGCAGCGATACTGGCCGAAGCCGCGCAGTCGTCGAGGATCTGCCGGTCGGCTTCGGTCGGACGGCCTTCGGCAACGCGGCGCAAAAACTCGGAGGCCATATCATGCGGCAGCGACCAAAGGTCGTCAGGCGTTTCGATATGCGCACCGGTCCGCGGATTCCACAGCACGGTCACATGAGAACTGTCGGGGAAGGTCTTGCAGAAGGCGACTTCCCGGATCGTTTTAGACGGCATAGCTCACTCCTCGCTTTCGCACTTTTCGGATGGTACAGAGTATTGTATCCTTTTTGTGCTGAAAATGCCACGCTGAGAAATCGAGGCAAAAAATCATTTTTATGATAAACTTGCAGGTGAAAATGCAGGAAGGGAGCTGTGGGCGATGGAACCTGTAGAAATCCGCGAGATGGCGCTGATCCTTGCGGTGAGCGAGGAACTGAGCTTCACGCGCGCCGCGGAGAAAAATTATATCTCGCAGCCGGCGCTGAGCAAGATCGTGCGCCGCGTGGAAAAAAATCTCGGTGCGGCCGTTTTTGACCGCAGTTCTTCGCCGCTGCGGGTCACGCCTGAGGGCAAGCGCATCATCGAATATTTCCGCCAGATGCAGAAGGTGCAGAACGATCTTGAAGCCTACTGCGCCGAGCTGAGACGTCATCGCAAGAACGGTCTGACGGTCGGCGCGCCGTCGTTCTTCTGTACATACGTGCTGCCGCCGCTGGTATCAGCGTTCCAGATGGAGCACCCCGACTTTGCAGTCAAACTGATCGAGACAAACGACGCTGAGCTGCTCGCGCTGCTTCGGGCAGGCGTGCTCGACGCCGGGCTGACGGTCGAAGAGGATCTGCCCCCGGAGCTGGATTCATTTGTGCTGAAAAACGAGTCGATCGTGCTTGCCGTGCCCGGCGCTAACCCCGTCAACGAACGTCTGCGCGATTTTGAACTTGGCGAAGCGGTCATGCGCGATGACGCACTCACCGATCCGCTGCTGCCGCGCGTGTCGATGAAGGAATTCGCTCATGAGAGATTTCTTTTTCTCAAGGAGGGCAACGACATCCGCCGGCGCGGCCTGAAGATCTGCCGCGATGCCGGCTTTGAGCCGGAGATCGTCATGGAGCTGGATCAGCTTCTCACAGCGTATCATCTGGCCGAAGCGGGACTGGGCGTTACGTTCGTGCGCGCATCGATCCCCTGCTACGCGGGGCTGTCGCCCGATCTGTGTCTGTACGCAGTGGACCATCCTGACACGCAGCGTCACATCCGTGCCGTGTTCGGCCGCAAAACAGGATCACCGGCGCTGGAGGCGTTTTCCTCGTTCCTGAAGCGCAGCGCGGCGCCGCAGGCGCCCGTTCATTCCTTTTGAAGCACAACGTTATTCGCAAACGGCTATTTGATTTTTACCCGGCAGCGGATACAATACGCTTAGGTTATTCCGTTCCTTCTTTCACATTATCCGAAAGGCGGTCTTGTTCATGAATATCGTTGAAAAATTTGACATGCTCGGCATCGACAACGCTCCCGGTCAGGAGAGCCTTCAGAAGTCGCAGAAGCTCGATCTGCGCGGAGAGAAGATCCCCGGCGCGTTCGTCGACTTCTCTCACGGCGACGTCGACGCCCACCTGCCCACGCCCGGCAGCTTTGAGGTGTTCTCTCACGGCTACTTCGAGGGCGGCGCTCAGGCTTACACGCCCTACCGCGGCCGCAAGACCGTGCTGGAGCACGTGGCCGAGAAGCTTTCTGCCTTCAACGGCGCAAAGATCGATCCGGCCCAGAACCTGATCCTCACCCCTGGCACGCAGGGCGCTCTGTTCCTTGCCATGGGCGCGAACGTGATGCCCGGTGACAAGGTCGCCATCGTCGAGCCCGACTACTTCGCCAACCGCAAGATGGTCGAGTTCTTCGGCGGCGTGCTCTGCCCCATCCAGATGAACTGGCACACCAGCGGCAAAAGCGGCATCGACCTGGCCGCTCTTGAGGCCGTGTTCAAGGACGGCGTCAAGCTGTTCCTCTTCTCCAACCCCAACAACCCCACCGGCTGCGTCTACTCCTACGACGAGATCTGCACGATCGCCGCTCTGGCAAAGAAGTACAACGCCACGCTGATCGTCGACGAGCTGTACAGCCGTCAGGTCTACACCGGCGTGAATTACACGCACCTCGCCGCCCAGAAGGAGATCCCCGACAACCTGATCACGATCATCGGCCCCTCGAAGACCGAGTCGCTTTCCGGCTTCCGTCTTGGCGCTGCCTTCGGCACGGCCGAGATCATCGAAAGAATGGAAAAGCTCCAGGCCATCATGGCCCTGCGCTGCCCCGGCTACAACCAGGCCGTGTTCTTCACCTGGTTCGCCGAGCCCGCCGGCTGGATGGAAGCACGCGTTGCCGAGCATCAGCGCATCCGTGACGACATCATGAAGGTGCTCAACGCGGCTGAGGGCGTGACCGCCCGCCCCACCGACGGCGGCAGCTACCTGTTTGTCGAGATCCCAGAGCTTGAAGTGAGCCTGCATCAGTTCATCCGCATCGTCCGCGAACTGGCCGGCGTCATCGTCACCCCCGGCACCGAGTTCGGACCGCAGTTCCTGCACCAGTTCCGCATCAACTTCTCACAGGACCACGACAAGGCCGTCGACGCCATGAAGCGCCTCCTGGCCGTCATGGACCGCTACCGCAAGGCGTAATCTTTTCGATACAAAAAACGCGATGTTCCCTGATGGGAGCATCGCGTTTTTTGTATCGTACCGTCATCGTTCCGCGATCGCGCGACGGATCACCGCGTCGGCGTTCTCGGCATATTCCCGGAAGACCGTCTGGGCCGTCTGGATAAAGCCGCTCATGTAGCGCGGCTTGTAACTCTCACGACGGTAGACGAGATTTGTGTATTTGGGCGAGGAGAGATTTTTCATCGGAAATACACGCAGCGACGGATCTTCGCGCATCGTGTTCATCATGTCGTAGAGGATCATCTGATAGATCAGCCCGATCCCGCCGCCCTGCTGGCAGAAGCGCAGCACCAGGTCGTGACGCGACGTTTCCAGCATCACGTTCGGCCGCTTGCCCATCTTTTCGCAAAATTCCTCCAGCGTATCGCGCAGCGAATTCCCGCGCGAGAAGGCCACAAGCGGCAGGCCGATCACATCATCCAGCTCCAGGCCGCCGTTTCTGGCTTTTTCAAAAAGCCCGCGCCCGCCATCAGAAAAATGCTCGTCGATAAACGACTGGCTGGCGACGCAGCAGACTTTTTCCTGCGTCAGCGTCCAGACTTCCGTATCGCTCCGCACCGGCGCGTCCACGCCGATATACAGGTCAAGCCGGCCTTTTTCGAGCAGATCGTCGAGCCTTGCTGTCGAGGCTTCGGTGAGCGAGAGCGTGATGTTCGGAAATTCCTTGTGAAAGCACTCCCATATCCGCGGCATGAAGATCGTGCCGCGGATGCCGGTGATCCCCACATCAAGGTGCCCCATCGACGTGTCGCTCAAGTCGGCCAGCTGGGCCTGAAAAAGACTCTCCAGACGCAGCGTTTTCCTCGCGTAATCGACCAGAGCAACTCCCGCCGGCGTGAGCATCAGCTTCGGCTTGCGCTCGAACAGCTGGACGCCGTACTGCTTTTCAAGCTTCTGGATGTGCACGCTCAGCGTCTGCTGCGTGATGTACAGCTTTTCCGCCGCACGGCGAAAGTTCATCTCCTCTGCCGCGACCAGATAATAGCGAAGCCCCCTCAGTCCCATGACAGAACCTCCCCCGCATCATTTGATTTTATTATAGCTCTCCTTCACAAAATTGCCAGCGGCACGACTCGATCTGACAGTAAAAAAGCTGTCAGCACCCTTTTGTTTTTCTGTTTGATTTGAATGACGAATAACTGTAAGATTTGCATCGGGATAAAGAAACAGCATCCCCAATCCAATCAGGGGGAGGAAGCAAAACGATGACTGCAAGTCTTGTCATCCGCGGCGGTCTTGTCGTTGACCCTGCTCACGGCATCGAGCGGCCCGCCAGTGTTGTTGTCGACGGTCCGCACGTCGCCGGCCTGTGCGAGCCCGGTGCGGAAGTGAGCGCGCAGCAGACGATCAGCGCTGAAGGCTGTATCATCACGCCAGGTCTGATCGACACGCATCTGCACATGTTCCACGGTGGCACGGAAAACGGCATCGTCCCAGATGTAACGCTGCTGCCCATGGGTGTCACTGCGGGGATCGATCAGGGCAGCGCGGGCTCGGGAAACTTTCAGGCGTTTTACGATTCCGTCATTTCGCGGAGTCAGGTCCATGTTTTTGCCTGCCTGAATATCTCCACGCAGGGTTTGATCACGAGCAGCTATCCGGAAAATCTCGACCCGAAGTTTACGAATCTGCCTGCCATGCAGCGCCTTTTTGAAAAATATCCGCACACGCTCTGCGGCATCAAAACGCGCATCAGCAGGGAGCTTGTCGGTGACCTGATACTCGCTCCGCTGGAAAACGCGCTCTCAGCAGCGGAAAAGATCGGCACGCGCATCTCCGTCCACACGACAAACCCGCCAGTCCCTGTGCCTGATTTCATCGATTTGTTCCGCAAGGGCGACATCTACTCACACACATACCAGGGCAAGGGATTTTCGATCCTTGACAACAGCGGCAAAATTGACGCAGCCGTCTGGGAGGCGCGCAAACGCGGCGTCCTGTTCGACAGCGCCGATGCGCGCGTGCATTACCTCTATCCTGTCGTCAGACAGGCTCTTTCCGAAGGATTTACTCCTGATACGATCAGCACCGATCTCGTTCAGGGCAGTCTCTTTCAGCCTGGAGTATTCGGCCTGCCGAGGATCATGTCAAAGTACCTGGCTCTCGGTCTGCCGCTCTCTCAGGTTGTCCGTGCCGTCACTGCCGCACCGGCGAAGATCGTCGGCAGGTCCGACCTTGGACAGCTCGGCGAAGGCGCAGCAGCTGACATCGCGATCTTCAAGCTGAAAGACTGTAAAACTGAGATCGTCGACCGCGAACGCAACACGCTGACGATCGATAAAATGCTCGTTCCTCAGTGTACCATTCTCGGCGGTAAGGTCGTCTTCCGCCAGTTTGATTTTTAATCTTTGCTGGGAGGTATCGTTATGAATCCAATCACGTCCGTTTTTGTTGATTTGTCTACGCTCAGTCTTCTGCTGCTGATCGGCTTTCTGCTGCGCAAGCACGTCGGGATCTTTCAGCGGCTCTATCTGCCCGCCTCGCTTCTGGCCGGTTTCGTCGGCCTGCTGCTGGGACCGCAGGTCCTTGGCAAATACACAGCTTACTGCCTGCCGCTGACGAAAACTATCGGGCAGTGGCCCGGCGTCCTCGTCACTGTCGTGCTTGGTCTTTCCTTCTTCGGCTCCCAGTCGTCGCACAACTTCGGACGAGTGGCGCTCTCGGCTGTCACCCAGGGAGGCCTGATGCACCAGACGCAGGTGCTTGTCGGCATGGGTTGCACGCTTCTGCTGATGCCCCATTTTGCGAATCTGCCCTTCGCTTTTGGTCTGACGCCCGTTTTCGGCTTCCATGGCGGACATGGAACTGCAAACGCTGCCGGCGCTGCTCTGTCCGCTGCCGGCTGGGCTGACGGCGTTGCAGTGGCCAACACGATGGCCACCGCGGGTCTCCTTTCGGGTATCATCCTCGGCATGATCGTCATCAACATCGGCGTCCGCCGCGGCTGGGCGCAGAAGGTCTCCAAACCGCAGGACATTCCTCAGGACATCCGCGAGGGCTACGTCCCCGTCGAGAAGCGCACCTCCATCGGCAAGGGCGTCACCTACAACGACGCTCTCGATCCTCTGGCGCTGCAGCTGGCGTTCGTCGGCATCATCTACGGTTCTGCCCGTCTGCTCTCCCGCAGCCTGATCTGGGTGCACCCGCTTCTCAAGGAGATTCCTCTGTTTGCCTGCGCAATGATGTGCGGCGCGCTGCTCTCGTTCATCATGAAGAAAATGAAAATGGCCGACTACATCGATCGCCCCACCGTCAACCGCATCTCGGGCGTCGCCCTCGACTATCTGGTGTGCTCAGCGATCGCCACGCTGTCGCTGAAGGTCTTCGCGCTCTACATGGTGCCGATGCTCGTCACCATTGCTGCCGTGATCGTTGCTAACCTGTTCGTCAATTTCTACTTCGCCCGCAAGATGTTCGACGTCGACTGGTTCGAGCGTGCAATGGGCGCTTACGGACTGGAAAGCGGTGTTCTCGCCACCGGTCTGATGCTTCTGCGCGTCATCGACCCCAAGTTCGAAACGACCGGCCAGGAATCGGCTGCTGCTTCCGCTGCACTCTGCTACCCTTGGTCGCTCCCCTACATCATGTTCATGCCCATGCTGGCTTTCAAGGTTTCGCCTTGGATCCTCTTCGCCGGCAGCGCAGCACTGTGGGTCGTCTTCTTTATCATCGCCCGCGTCTTCTTCTGGAATAAGAAAACGCCTGAAACGGCCCAGTAACCAGTACGTACGAAGCGTTTACGGTATATAATTTACGAGCGGACTTTTGAAAAGTCCGCTCTCGATCCCCTGACAGAAAGGAATAATTACAATGTACTTTTTTGACTGCACTATGCGCGACGGCGGCAATGTGGTGGGCTGCGGCTTCGATGCCGAGCTCACGAAAATGATGGTTGAGGGACTGCTCGACAACGGTATCACGACCATCGAGCTGGGCAACGCCAAGGGCATCGGCGCCTACGAGATCGACGGCGCGACGGATGCGCTCACCGACGAAGAATACCTCGACCTGGTCCAGCCCTACCTGAAGCGCGGCTCGATCGGCATGTTCCTCAATGCCAAGCGCTTTTCGCAGAAATACGTGGATCTGGCTGCCAGCAAAGGGCTGGGCTTCCTGCGCGTCGGCGCCAACGCCGGCAGCGGCCCGAAGATTTCCGTTGAGCCCATTCACGCTGTCAAGAAGGCCGGCATGGTCTGCCACTACTCGCTGATGAAGGCGTATGTGAGCACTGCCAAGGAGCTTGCCGAGGAAGCCAAGTTCCTCGAGGGCGAAGGTCTCGACGCGATCACGATCATGGACTCGGCCGGCACGATGCTGCCCGAGCAGGTCACGGAATACACGGAAGCGCTCGTCAAAGCTGTGAAGATCCCTGTCGGTTTCCACTGCCACAACAACCTCGGTCTGTCGGCCGCCAACGCCGTAGCTGCCTGGAGAGCGGGCGCCACGATCCTCGACGGCGGTCTGCTTGGAATGGCCCGCAGCGCCGGCAACCTTGCCACCGAAGTGGGTGTCGCCCTGCTGCAGCGCTACGGTGAAGCGAAGGAAGTCAACTTCTGGGGCCTGCTCAATTTCCTCGACACCAAGCTGATCCCCGCCATGAAAGAGCACAACTACCACGTCGCCATTCGTCCGCTCGACCTCGTGCTCGGCATGACCGGCACGCACTCAAGCTTCGTCAAGACCTTCAAGAAGGTCGCCGCCGAAGAGGGCGTCCCGCTCTATCAGCTCATTGCCGCCGTGTCCGCCGTCAACCAGGACAATCCTTCAGAAGCTCTGATGCGCGAGAAGGCGCAGTCGCTGAAATAGCGGCGAAGGAGGAACGTCATGAAAAAGATCGCACTCGCCGGGAAGTACACTCCCGAAGCCGTTGAAGCCTTCCGCACCGCTCTGGCAGACGAAGACTGTGAGATCGCCGTCGTCAACACGCCTGAAGCCTATGCCGCGCTGACTGACGCCGACGCCATGGTCCTGCGCGTGTTCAAGGCCTACAAGGCTGATATCGAGCGCATGCCTGACCTGAAGCTGATCTGCCGCTGGGGCGTGGGCGTCGATTCCGTCGACGTGCCGTTCGCCAGTTCGCGCGGCATCATGGTCACGAACACCCCCGGCGCCAACGCCTACGCCGTGGCCGAACTGGCCGTGACGCTGATGCTGGCCGTCGGCCGCAACCTCATGTTCCACAACAAGAGCATCCAGAGCGGCGTGTGGAGCCGCACCATGTTCACCGACAACGCCGTCTCGCTCAACGGCAAAAAAGTCGGCATTATCGGCGGCGGCAACATCGGCCGTCAGGTGGCGCGCCGCGTGCAGGCCTTCGGCGCGACCGTGCAGTATTACGACGTGTTCCGCCTCAGCCCCGAGATGGAAAAAGAGTTCGACATGACCTTCACCGATCTTGATAACCTGCTGAAAACATCCGATGTCGTCACCATCCATGTGCCCCTGCTCGACAGCAACCATCACATGCTGAACGCTGACAAGATCGCCCTGATGAAAAAAGGTGCCATCCTCATCAACACTGCCCGCGGCGGCCTTGTCGATGACAAGGCGCTGCTTGCTGCCATCGACGAAGGCCGCCTGATGGGCGCCGGACTCGACTGCGTGGAAGATGATCCCCTGCCCGCAGGACATCCGCTGCTCAACCATCCCAACATCGTCATCACGCCCCATGTCGGCGGCAACACCAGTGACCTCGCCACCGTCATGGTTCCGATGATCGCCGATAACCTGAAAAAGTTCCTCCACGGCGAGAAGCCCCGCTTCATCGTCAACGAAAAGGACTTGGCAAAGTAGCACTCGCAACAAAAAAACTCACGTTCCGGGAATGTCTCGGAGCGTGAGATTTTTTTGTATAAAGCGGCAGAGGCAAATACAAGAATCAGGCCAGCACCGGCATCAGCGCTGTCAGCTCGGCCAGGCTGCACAGGATCGTGACGCTGTTGGCGGCGCTCGCCTTGCCGGCGTCGCCCCCGCACATCTGCACATACGCAGGCGCGATGGCGCTCATCGGCGACAGGAGCACGAAAACGAGCGCACTCCGTACAGCCGGCTCGTACGGAAGAAGAAAATACACCGTCACTGCGCAGGCAGCCGCAAAGAGATGACGGGCCGCCACGAGCGCGAAGATCGCGCCGAGATACTCGCGCTTCAGCTCCAGATGAAACATCAGTCCCAGATAGAACATGGCGATAAACGCGTTGGCATCTGCCATAGGAGCAACAAGCGTCAGCACGGCATCGGGAAGGCGCAGACCGGCGAAGCTGAGGCAGAGCATCAGCAGATAGACGAGGATGCAGGGACTGTTCAGCAGACGCCGCGCGAACCCCGCCGCGCCGGCACGTTCGCCTTTAAGATACGCACCGGCGATGGCATAGCTGCCGCCGGTGCACATGATGCTGTTGCCGATGTCGAACATGCACACGGCTACGCTTCCGAGCGGCGGCAGAAAACTCTGCACAAACGGCAGGCAGAACGCCCCGATGTTGTACGCGGGCAGACAGAACATGGCCAGTGCTTTGTCCGCATCAGGCCGACGGCGCGTCATCAGCATCCCCGTGCCGAGCATAAACAGATTGGTCCCGATCCCCATCAGGCACAGCGTCAGCAGCGAGCTGCTGAGAGACGGCACTTTCGAGAAGTTGCTGACGATGACTGCCGGCAGCGTCACATAAAAGAGGATCTGCTTGAGCGCAGCGGCCCCGCGTTCGTCGATCAGTCGGGAACCGCGCACCGCGATCCCGGCCGCGAGCGCCAGGATGAACGACGACGCCCGCAGGAGGACGTCATTCATTCACCATCTCCGGCAGTTCTTTCTGAAAATGCGGCGTCACAGCGGCGCTCTCGATCAGGCGCTCCACCAGCTCGCGCAGCGGGATGCCGGCCGTCTCCCAGAGCTTGGGATACATGCTGATCGACGTGAAGCCGGGGATGGTGTTGATCTCGTTGAAGATCACGCGGTTCGTGCCGTTTTCGAGGAAAAAGTCGACGCGCGACAGCCCGTCGCAGTCAAGCGCGCGATAGATCTTCTTCGCCGCCTCGCGGATCTCGTCGGCCTTGCCCTCGGGAAGCTCGGCGCTCAGCACCGTGCGCGACGTGCCGTTCAGATACTTGTCGTCGTAATCGTAGAATTCCGCCGTCGCAAGGATCTCGCCCACGCCGCTGACGCGCGCGTCCCATCCGCCCAGCGCCGCCGTCTCCAGCTCGCGGCCAACAATCGCCTCTTCGACGACGATCTTGAAATCGTTCTCGGCCGCGATGTGAAGGGCTTTTTTCAGACCGTCGCGATCCGACGCCTTGGAAATGCCGCACGACGAACCGGCGTTCGAAGGCTTCACAAACACCGGATAGCCCAGCACCGTCTCGATCTGTCCGCATACCTCGTCAAGGTCCGCAAGCTCCTCGCGGCGGAAGATCAGATATTTCGCCTGAGCCACGCCGATACGCTCGACAATCGCCTTCGTCGTCGCCTTGTCCATCGTCGCCGCCGACGACAGCACGCCGCAGCCGACATAAGGGATCTGCGCCAGTTCCAGCAGTCCCTGCACACAGCCGTCTTCGCCGTACAGGCCGTGGAGCACGGGGAAAACTACATCCACATGCACCATCGTAAGTTCGTGCCCGTCATCGATCAGCACGCTTTTCAGCTGAGCGTCCGGCAGCAGCACCGCACGCACGGTGCTGTGCTTCCATTCACCCGAGACGATCTCCTCCACCGTGTTCGTCTTCAGCCAGCGCCCTTCCTTTGTGATGCCGATCAGCAGCAGATCGTACTTTTCAGTATCAACGCCGCGCGCCACCGTGGCCGCCGAAACGCACGACACCTCGTGCTCCGAAGACTGCCCGCCGAAGAGCAGGACCAGATTTTTTTTATCGCTCATTTTGCTCGCGCTCCTTCACAAAAACACGCACCTCGGGTGCGAAATTTCTATTTTCCCCGCCTATTGTACACGCTTTTCGATTTTCTTGTTATTCTGAAAAGTAATTTTTAGTAAATTATCGTATCTATTGTTTCAAGATCGTCAAATCTTTCACTGACAAAATAACTCTATCATTTATCTAAATAAAATCACAGACAATGGGGCAATATATTTTCTTCGATACTTTACAATCGCCGGCGAAAATGATATTATTTATTCGTAATAAAAGTATCAGAAACACAAATCAATCACAGTATCGGGAGGTCATCATGAAAAGAGTTTTCAACCCCAAGAGTCTTCTTCTCGCGGCAACGGCAGGCATCTGTGTGAGTGCTTTTTCAGGCGCGGCGTTTGCGGCCGGCAATGATGACCGTGTGCTCAGGCTGAGCATCCTCGCCCCGCTGACGACGATCGACCCGCACCGCACGGTCAACCTTCAGGACAAAATTTTCCTGCCTCAAATCTACGAAAGCCTGTATCTCCAGAACGAAAAAACAGGCGAATACCAGCCTCGTATCGCTGAAAGCTACACTGTTTCCGAAGACGGCAAAACATACAAGTTCAAAATCCGCAAGGGCGTCAAATTCCATAACGGCGACGATCTCAAAGTAAGCGACTGCGTGTTTTCATTCAAGCGTGCACAGACCACGCCGCAGATGAAAAGCAACCTGACCGTCGTCACCGACATTCACGCTGAAGGCGACGACACGCTGGTATTTGAGCTTTCACAGCCGAACTCCGCATTCCTTAACAGCCTCTGCAATATTTTCGTTATCAGTGAACGCGAAGTGACCGAACAGGGCGAAAAATTCGGCACGCAGGTCGCTCTTGCCGGCACGGGCCCTTACTATCTGACGTCGCTCCAGCATGACGTCGAGTGGACGTGCAGCGCGTTCCCGCAGTACTACCGCGGCGAAGCCCCGATCAAAAAGCTGGACTACAAGCCGATCACGCAGGCTTCGGCCGGTCTGATCGCGTTTGAAGCCGGCGAGCTCGACTGGTACATCGCCCCGATCGCCAACTGGGACGATCTGAAGGACAACGACAAGTACAACACCGAGCTGGTCCCCGCCAACCATATCTCGTTCCTGGTCATCAATCCCGCCGCCAAGCCGCTCGACGATGAAAACCTGCGCAAGGCGATCGCCTACTGCATCGACAAGGACGCGATGAACATGACCTGCTACGACGGTCTGGCCGTCAACGCCGACTTTATGATCCAGAAGCAGAACGTGGGCGCCCCGACTGAAGGCATCGTCTACAACTACGACCCCGACAAGGCAAAGGAATACCTGGCCAAGTCGGCATATCCCAACGGCGTCGATATCGGCGTGATCAACTGCTCGGCCGGCGGCTACTTCGAGAAGATGGCCCAGGTGCTCCAGCAGAACATGGCCGACATCGGCATCATTGCCAAGGTCAACCGCCTCGACTCGGCCACGAACATGAACAACATGCGCAAGCAGACGTTCAGCATCGCCCCCACCGGGTTCTCCCCCTCCGGCGACTTCGACTTCTACCGCAAGTTCTCGCAGACCGACATGGTCGGCTCGTTCTACGTCAAGTTCGAGGACACGCCCTACGACTGGAAGCACATGAACGAGCTGTGGGACAAGGGCGTCGCCACGACCAACGTCGAAGAGCGCAAGGCAATTTACCGCGAGCTGAACGACTGGATCGCCAACACCGCAACGTATCTGCCCATCTTCCACAAGGTGCAGCCCTACGTTTGGGTGAAGGATCTCGTCATCCCCGTCAACTATCCGACGAATCCTCAGGTCTACGAGTGGTCGTGGAAGAAATAGCGCGTCTGTAACTCACCAATAGCACAGATCAATTCAGGGGGCAGGGCGGATGTTTATCCCCCTGCCCTGTTTTCATGTTTCCCTTTCGGGAGGTGCAGTGTTTTGTATCGATTTGTCCTCAAGCGTCTGCTTCTGATGATCCCGATCGTCGTGGGCGTTTCGTTCCTGATCTTCACGATCCTCAATCTCATCCCGGGCGATCCTGCGTCGAACATCCTCGGCATCGGCGCGGTTCAGGCCGACATCGACGCTCTCAACGAAGAACTCGGCTACAATCTGCCGTTCTTGCAGCGGTATTTCAATTACATGTACAACGCGGTCGTCCATTTTGATCTGGGCGTGTCGTACTCCACCAAAAAGCCCGTCTTTGACGAGATCCTCGGCCGTCTGCCCGTCTCGCTCAAAGTCGCGTTCAACGCCATTCTTTTCTCGCTCGTGTTCGGCATCCCGCTGGGCGTGCTCTCGGCGGTCAAGCAGAACTCGCTCGTCGACCGTCTGTCGACCGGCATCGCGCTGCTGCTGGCATCGCAGCCCGGCTTCCTGATCGGCATGATCCTGATGCTGATCTTCTCGCTGCGTCTGCGCTGGTTCCCTGCAACGGGAGCAGCAACGTGGAAGAGCTACGTCATGCCGATGATCGCGCTCGGCCTGCCCTACGGCGGCCGCCAGCTGCGATTCACACGGTCGAGCATGCTTGAGACGATCCGTCAGGACTACGTGCGCACGGCACGCGCCAAGGGCGCGAACGAGCACATCGCCATCTGGCGCCACGCCATGAAAAACGCGCTCATGCCCGTCATCACCGTGGCCGGCACCAGCTTCGGCATCCTCATCGGCGGCGCCATCGCTACTGAGACACTGTTCGGCCTGCCCGGCCTGGGTTCGTTCATCGTCGCGGGCATCAAGCAGAAGGACATCCCCGTCGTCACCGGCGGCATCATCATCTTCGCGCTGATCTTCTCGTTCGTCATCCTCGCCGTCGATCTGTCGTATGCGTTCATCGATCCGCGGATCAAGGCCAAATACGCGGGAGGAGGGAAACGCTGATGAGTACAAAATACGACGATTCTCCCCTGATGAACCTGACAGAGAAAAAGGTCGAAGTGAACTTCAAAAAGGAAAGCCAGATCAAGGAAGTCTGGCGCCGTCTGAAAAAGGACAAGCTGGCCATGTTCGGCCTGAGCGTGATCGTCCTGATGATCGTCATCGCGCTTTGCGCACCGCTGATCCGTCCGTACAGCGCGGCGATCAAGATGAACATGCGGCTCAAGCTGGCGCTGCCGTCGGCTGCGCACTGGTTCGGCTGCGACGGCTACGGGCGCGATCTGTTCACCCGCTGCCTGTACGGCTCGCGCGTGTCACTGACGATCGGATTTGCGACAGCGTTCGCGACGCTGGTCATCGGCAGCATGCTGGGCGCGCTGGTCGGCTATGTGGGCGGCGTGCTCGACGACGTGGTCATGCGCGCGCTCGACATCTTTTCGGCCATTCCTTCGACGCTGTTCGCTATGGCGGTCGTGGCGGCAATGGGGTCGGGCATCTTCAATATCTGCGTGGCCATCTCGCTGACCAATATCCCCGGTTTTGTGCGCATCGTCCGCTCGGCCGTGCTCGGCATCGCCGATCAGGAATACATCGAGGCGGCGCGTGCCGGCGGCAGCCCCACGCTGCACATCCTGCTCCGCCATGTGCTCCCAAACGCGATCGGCCCGCTGATCGTGCAGACGACGGCAAACGTCTCGTCGATGATCCTCTCCGCCGCAACGCTCAGCTTCCTGGGGCTGGGCATCGACCCGCCGCAGCCTGAATGGGGCGCGCTGGTCAGCGAAGCGCAGGAGTTCCTGCGCCGCTCGCCGCACCTGCTCATCTTCCCGGGCATCCTGATCTGCGTCGCTTCGTTCTCGATGAGCGTACTCGGCGACGGTCTGCGCGACGCGCTCGATCCTCGTCTGAAGAGCTAAGGAGGCCGACCATGACACAGGAACTGCTGAAGATCACCGATCTGAGCGTGGAGTATCGCACCGACAAAGAGACGGTCCACGCTGTCAACCACATCAATTTTTCGCTGAATAAGGGCGAGACGATCGGCCTCGTCGGCGAGACCGGCGCGGGCAAAACGACGACAGCTCTGTCGATCATGCGTCTGCTGCCCGAAAAAACTGGATTTATCCCCAACGGCTCGATCGTTTTTGAAGGACGGTCGATTTACGATCTGGAAGAAAAAGAGCTGCACAACATCCGCGGCAAGCATGTCGCGATGATCTTCCAGGACCCGATGACCAGCCTCAACCCGATCATGACCGTCGGCGAGCAGATCGCCGAGGCGCTGGAGCTGCACAACACCGACCACAAGTCGCACGAACAGATCCAGGCCCGCGTTGACGAAGTGCTGAGCATGGTGGGCATCTCCCCCTCGCGCAAGAACGCCTTCCCGCATCAGTTCTCTGGCGGCATGAAACAGCGCGTCGTCATCGCCATGGCGCTGGTGTGCGAGCCCGATCTGCTGATTGCCGACGAGCCCACCACGGCGCTGGATGTGACCATCCAGGCGCAGGTCATCAACATGATCCGTGAGCTGCGCGACCGCCTGGGCACAGCGATGATCATGATCACGCACGATCTCGGCATCGTCGCCCAGACGTGCGACAACGTGGCCGTGATGTACGCCGGGCGGATCATCGAAGCCGGCACGGCCGCCGATATCTACAAAGGCGAATTCCGTCATCCCTACACGGTGGGGCTGTTCTCGTCGATCCCCAATCTGCGCGAAAAGACCGCCCGACTGACGCCGATCCCCGGCCTGATGCCCGACCCGACAAAGCTTCCCGCCGGATGCAGCTTCGCGCCGCGCTGCCCGCATGCGACAGAGCTGTGCCGCACGACGCCTCCGGCCGCGTACAAAAACAATACGCACGTGATCGAGTGCCATCTGCTTGAAGGAAAAGACGGCTGGACGAAGGAGGCGCGTGTATGATGACGAACATGGAAAACGTTTCCAATGTCCCGCTGATCGAGACCCGTGGACTGAAAAAGTTCTTCAAGGTGCGCGGCGGCCTTCTGCACGCCGTCGACAACGTCAGCATCACCATCCCCGCCCGAAAGACGCTGGGCGTGGTGGGCGAATCCGGCTGCGGCAAGTCGACGCTTGGACGCGCCGTGCTGAGATTGATCGAACCGACGGCGGGCGAAGTGCTGTTTGAAGGACGCGACATCACCAAGTTCAACCGGAGCCAGATGCGCGAGATGCGCCGCAAGATGCAGATCATCTTCCAGGACCCCTATTCCAGCATCAACCCGCGCATGTCCGTCGCCGAGATCATCGCCGAGTACATGCTCATCAATCACACCTGCGCGAGCAAGGCCGCAGCCTTCCAGCGCACGGCCGAGCTGATGGACGTCGTCGGTCTGGCGCGCCGCTACGCCAACGTCTACCCTCACGAGCTCGACGGCGGACGGCGCCAGCGCATCGGCATTGCCCGCGCGCTTTCGCTGCGCCCGCAGTTCATCGTCTGCGACGAGCCCGTCTCCGCGCTTGACGTGTCGATCCAGGCGCAGATCCTCAATCTGCTCATGGACATTCAGGACAACATGGGGCTGACATATATGTTCATCACCCACGACCTGTCTGTCGTCAAGCACATCTCGGACGAGATCATCGTCATGTATCTGGGCCAGTGCGTGGAACGCGCCACGTCCGACGCTCTGTTCGAGAAGCCGCTCCACCCCTACACGCAGGCGCTGCTGGCCGCCATTCCTGAGCCCGACATCTCGATGCGGAACAAGCCTATCCAGATCATCCGCGGCGAAGTGACCAGCCCCGTCGATCCCCCGCCCGGCTGCCGCTTCGCGTCGCGCTGTGAAAAAGCCGGCGAACGCTGCCACCGCGAGACGCCCGACCTTGCCGAGCGCGAGAGCGGCCACTGGATCGCCTGCCACCTGTACGACGGAAAGGGAGTGTAAGCTGCCATGTTCAGCTATGCTGTCAAAAACGCGACTGTCATCGACGGCACGAGGTGCAAGCCCTATAAGGCAAACGTCTATATCGCCGGCGACGCGATCGCCGAGATCACGGCCGAAGACCGCGAAGCAGAGCGCAGCTTCGACGCAGCCGGCCTCGTCGCCGCTCCCGGTTTTATCGACATCCACACCCACTCCGACGCCACGTTCCTGACTACCCCCACGCACGAGGGCAAACTCCTCGGCGGCGTCACCTTCGAGCTGGCAGGTCAGTGCGGGCTCTCGCTTGTGCCCAACACCCCCGCCACGCGCGACGAAAACGTATTCGGCGTCACGCGCCCGTTCCTGATCGAGCCGACGCTTGAGCAGTTCCCCGCGCACGACTTTGCCGGCTACGTCAAAGCCATCCGTGAAAAAGGCATCTCCATCAACTTCGGCAGCATGGTCGGCCACGGCGCCCTGCGCGCCTGCATTGTTGGGTACGAAAACCGCCAGCTGACGCCCAAGGAGCTCGACCAAATGTGCGAACTGCTGGCAGCTCAGCTCGATCAAGGCGCGCTCGGCGTGTCGTTCGGGCTCATCTACCCGCCCGGCAGCTTCTGCGACACCGCGGAAGTCGTCGCGCTCGCCCGCGTCGTCGCTTCACGCAGCAAACTGCTGGCCGTCCACATGCGCAACGAGAACGCCCGTGTGTTTGAAGCCCTCGACGAGATGATCGCCGTCGCCCGCGAGACCGGCGTCAGGCTCGAGATCTCGCACCTCAAGCTGATGGGTCAGGCGCAGTGGGGACGGGCCCAGGAACTGCTGAACAAGATCGACCTCGCCCGCGCACAGGGCGTGCGCATCCATGCCGATCAGTACCCCTACTGCGCCTCGCACTCCGGCCTCAAATCAAGCTTCCCCAAATGGGCCACCTCCGGCGGCGACGCCGGATTCGTCGCCCGCCTCAAGGATGACGCCACCTGGGCCAAGATCACCGAAAACGGCCTGCCCGAGATGGAAGCCCGCGGCGGCGCGCCCCGGATCAACATCAGCTCCACCAACGGTCTCTTTCCTGAGATCGAAGGCATGACGCTGCCCGAAGTCGCCGCATATCTCAAACTCCCCCTGCTCGACGGCATCCGCGAAGCGCTCATCCGCTGCAACGGCACCATCGGCTGCATCTACCACGCCATGAGCCGCAAAGACATGCTCACCATCATGAAGCGCACCGACATCTGCGCCGCCAGTGACGGACGCGCCTATCCCCTCGATCCGCGCCTGGGCAAAGTGCACCCGCGCAACTCGTCCACGTTCGTCCGCTTCCTGCGCACCGTTCGCGAAGAGCATCTGATGCCCCTCGAAGACGCCGTATACAAGATCACCGCGCTGCCGGCCACGCTGCTGGGACTCGACGACGAGCTCGGCTATATCAAAGCCGGACACAAGGCCAACCTGACCATCTTCAACCCCGACACCGTGACTGACACCGCAACCTATGCCGATCCCCTCCGCAAGCCCGAAGGGATCGCCCAGGTCATCGTCAACGGCCAGGTCGTCCTCGACAACGGCACGATCACCGACGCCAGACCGGGGAAAGTGTACGCACGGTAAAAAATCAATAGTACAAAAAGAGACGATCTGGACTGTTCCCCGAGAAATAGACAAGAAAAAAAGCACCTGTCGTAGAAATGCTTCAAATTACGTGGCTTTGCTCCGTATTTCATACGGAGTAAGGCCATTTTTCATGGTGATCCTCTCGT
>Ga0129307_1000091_pt1 | contig 145605 bp, 126 predicted proteins | sample P1105metagenome_FD_94437 | JGI IMG/M metagenome (GOLD analysis project Ga0129307, IMG submission 94437) | Capybara group fecal microbial communities from Wisconsin, USA - P1105 metagenome | ecosystem: Host-associated > Mammals > Digestive system > Large intestine > Fecal | place: USA... | reverse complement strand
TTGGATTTCACAGCTATATGCAGCAAAGTCGCAGGGGAGGCTCTGCAAGATAAGCAGCACACCAAATCTCTGATTTGGATTGTGATGCTATATGCAACTCCGTTGTAGAGAGCCTCCCCTTCTGCCGTTCCGCAGTTGCTTGTCCGCGGAATTATTCCGCGCAAAAAAACATTGCCTTTTTTAGCGGGCGGCGGAACGCCGCCCCTACAGTGGGACGTCGAGGACGCCGTCCCCTACATTTATATAAGCTTTCTCTCGTCGCAGTATTCACATTCGAGGAGAGTCTCGTCGCCGCCCGAGCGGAAGCTCTTGGGGAGATACTCCTCGTGGTTGGTGATACAGCGCGGGTTGTCGCAGCGCACACCGCCGTAGACCTTGCCCCTGAGAGTCTCGGAGCCCTTCCTGTCGCCGAGTATCATCATAATCAGCGCCATACGCGCGAACACGCCATATTTCGCCTGCGTAAAGTACATCGCACGCTGGTCCTCGTCCACCTCGACTGTTATTTCGTCCACGCGCGGGAGCGGGTGCATAACTATCATATCCTGCCGCGCGAGCTGCATCTTCTTCTTATCAAGGACGTAGGTATTCTTCTGCGCGAGGTACTCCTCCACGCTGTCGAAGCGCTCCTGCTGGATACGTGTCATATAGAGCACATCGAGCCTGCCTATCGCCTCCTCGAGGGTGTGGACCTCCTCATATGTACTGCCGTTAGCCTTGATGATGTCCTTGATGTAGACGGGCATTTTCAGCTTGGGAGTGGAGATGAAGATGAACTTGTTGTTTTCGAGCATACTCAGCGCCTTGCAGAGCGAGTGGACCGTTCTTCCGTTGATGAGGTCGCCGCACATACCTATCGTGAGTCCCGACAGGCGCTTCTTCTCTATTTTGAGCGTCAGCAGGTCGGTAAGGGTTTGCGTGGGGTGGAGGTGTCCGCCGTCGCCCGCATTGATAACGGGACAGTCAGCCGTCAGCGAAGCCGCCTTAGCCGCGCCGGCAATGGGGTGACGGATAACGAGGATATCGGCATAGCTGCTGACTATCTTGGTGGTATCCTTGATAGTCTCGCCCTTGGCGACCGACGAATTCGCAGGATTATCGAAGCCGATTATCCTGCCTCCGAGACGGAGCATCGCGGTCTGGAACGACATCTGCGTGCGTGTGGAGGGCTCATAGAAGAGGGTCGCCATGACCTTGCCCTCGCACTCGTGAGCGTACCTGACGGGGTCATTCTTGATGTCCTCGCCGAGCTCGATGAGCTTCTTCCACCACGCCACGGGATAGTCGTTGAGGTCGATGAGATGCTGATATTCTGACTGCATAATATGTACCTCCGTTTTTTTGTAAGCCGTCAGCTATTAGACTTAGCTAATGGCAATTATTTATTCTGTTTATCCGCGTCAGCGGACACCGCAAGCTAACGGCTAACAGCTTTTTCATTTTACAGTATTTTACTGCCGTTTATTATCATTTCAAACTGCACGCCGAGGAACTCGGAAGCTCTGCGGCAGAGGAGCATACGGTTCATAAATATCTCGAAATACTCCATCACGGAGGATATCTCCGTATCTATCTGCAATTCAAGGATTATCGAGGTATTGTCCTCGTTGAAATGCACCTTTGAGAGCTCGACAGCGTAGTTTACGCGGTCGTGGATATCGAAGGTGAGCAGGTCGGTGTTGCGCACTCTGCTCCTGCGGACGTCGGTCTTGTCGCCGATTATCATAGCCGCCGATATCGGGTCGAGCGGCGTACCCGTGCCCTCGTCGTGGTTGCCTATCGCCGCAATAACGGAGCATATCTCGTCGGCGGGCATACTGAGGTTATCGAGCAGGCGGAACGCCATAACAGCGCCGCTCTGAGCGTGGTCGATGCGGTTGATGACGTTGCCGATATCGTGCATCATCGAGGCGATACGCGCAAGCTCTATCGTGCGCTCGTCGTAGCCGAGAGTTTCGAGTATCATCGCCGAGGTTGCGGCGACCCTCTCCACGTGCGGGAAGGAGTGCTCGGTATAGCCCATAGCTTCGAGCGTCTTGTCTGCACGCTGGATATACTCCATAATGTCGGGATTCTGCTTGATATATTTGTACGTAACTAAGCTTGCCATTTAAGCTGTCCTTTCAGCGGAGCCGTAAGCCCCGTTATTTTCAAAGTAGACCCTGTACCACACAAGGAAGGTGAACACAGTCCATATCTTACGGCTGTTGTCAGCCTTGCCCTCTCGGTGGTCGTCGAGGAGCTTCACAAGGCGCTCGGTGTTGAAGAACTGCTCCGAGCTCTCGCTCTCGAACATCTCGCGCACGATACCGTAGTATTTGTCCTCTTTCAGCCACACTCTTATCGGAACGGGGAAGCCGAGCTTTTTCTTTGCGGCGGTCTTGGCGGTCTGCTCGGGAGTATCCTTCTTCGCGGCGAGCCTCATCGCGTACTTGGTGATGTACTTCGTCTCGTCCGTGCCTTTTTCGTGGGTGACGCGGTACTTCGTGGGTATCTGCTCTGCGAGCGCCATAACCTCCTTGTCGAGGAAGGGCACACGCAGCTCCAGCGAGTTCGCCATACTCATCTTATCGGCTTTGAGGAGGATATCCCCTGCCATCCACATATGGAGGTCGAGGTACTGCATCTTCGTGACGTCGTCCATATCGGCAACGCGCCTGAAATACGGCATAGTGATAGCCATAGGCGACGGAGCCTCGGTGGCATTTTTCAGCAGAGCCTTTCTCTCGTCGGGAGTAAACATATAGGCGTTGCCTATGAAGCGCTCCTCCACATCCTTGCCCTTGCGGACGAAGAAGTTGACTCCCCTCTTCGCGGGAAGCTTGCCCGCAACGCTTCCGACGGCTCTTTTGAGTCCGCGCGGGAGCTTGTCATACAGCGTGCCGTCGGGGTCGCTGTAGACATTATAGCCGCCGAATATCTCGTCCGCGCCCTCGCCCGAGAGCACGACCTTCAGCCGCTCGGAGGCGATATTGCACACGAAATAGAGCGCGACCGCAGACGGGTCGGCAAGCGGTTCGTCCATATGGTACTGTATCTTTTCAAGGCTTCCCCAGTATTCCTCGGGAGTTATGACCTTGCTTGTATTCTCGATATTTACGGCTTTGGAGAAGTTCTTCGCCCAGCCTATCTCGTTATACTTCTCGTCATTGCCGAAGCCTACCGTGAATGTCTTGTCAACATCGGCGATAGCAGCAACATAGCTCGAATCCACGCCGCTCGACAGGAATGAGCCGACCTCAACATCGGCTATCTTGTGCGCCTTTACGGAATCGTGGAAGGTATTGGATATACGCTCCACCCACTCATCGAGCGAGGGCTTGTCGTCGGGGCGGAAATTCACGTCCCAGTAGCGCTTTATGGTCATCTTGCCGTCCCTGAATATGAAGTAGTGCGCAGGCAGGAGCTTATACACGTTCTTGAAGAAGGTCTCCTTCGTGGGCGAATACTGGAAGGTGAGGTAGTTCTCGAGCGCGGTGGTATTGAGCTCCTTCTTGAACTCGGGGTGAGCGAGAAAGCTCTTAATCTCCGAGCCGAACATCAGCGTCCTGCCCATTTTCGCGTAGTACATTGGCTTTATGCCGAAGAAGTCGCGCGCACCGAAGAGCTCGCGCTTGTTCTTGTCCCATATCACGAATGAGAACATACCGCGGAGCATATTCAGCAGCTCCGTGCCGTACTCCTCATAGCCGTGGATAAGCACCTCGGTATCGGTGTTGGTCTTGAATATATGCCCCGCCGCAACAAGCTTCTCGCGGATCTCGCGGTAGTTGTATATCTCGCCGTTGAAAACGATGACCTTCGAGCCGTCCTCGTTGAAGATAGGCTGGTCGCCCGACGAGCTAATGTCTATGATACTAAGTCTCCTGTGTCCGAGAGCTATATCCTCGTCCACATATCTGCCCTCGGCGTCGGGACCTCTGTGGCGTATCCTGTCCATCATTTCGCCGATGACCCTGTTAGAGTCGTCAATATTATTTGTAAAGCCGACAATGCCACACATATAATTTCCTCCGAACCGATGAATTCTCCTGAATTATTATACTACATTTCCGCCCGTTTTGCAACAGCGGAGAGCAAAAAAAGACAAAAAACTTCGCCGCAACCGCAAAAAACAGAGCCGCCGCCATATGGCGACAGCTCCGCAATGATTATTCAAACGAATCGAGGTCTATACCCTGAAGAAGCTCCTTGAGGGAAGCCAGCTCGTCAGCGGTAAGAGTAACGCCCTTGCCCATTCTTGAATGGTCGGGAGCCCACTCGCGTATATCGTACTTGGGGTCGTGGTCGTTCCAGCTGACCATATTCAGCTCCTTCTTCCAGCCCTTTGCGTTCTCTGAGAGAACTCCTATCTCTTCTGTTATCTCGTATTTCAGCTCTGCCATTGATACGAACTCCTTTCTGTTTATCTCTGACCAAACGGCTAAACCATTTAGCAATAATATTTTACCACAAAAAGGAAAATTTGTAAATACCCAAAAGATTTAATTTATATTGAAACACACAAATAGCTCAGCGCCCGCGAGTATATTCCCTCGGGACGAGTACGCGAGGTTATGAGCATTTCCGCGAAATCGACCGCGTCCTCGATATCGCGCGAGAAATCGGGGATAGCCTCGTACTCGCCCGTGGACAGGTCCTGTGCCTCTATACCGTAAGTAATGACGTCGTCCCCGCCCGCGAACACCCTTCCCGCGATGACGCGGTACGACACCTTATTGTCGGCGCACACCTCCATATAGACCGTTCTGTCGCGGACATCCTGATTTTTCTTTCTGATGATACCGAACATAAATAACGCCTCCTGTTCAATTGTTCTCGGTAAGAGCAATTATACCACACAGGAGGCATTATGTGAAGAGGTCGTTTAATGTTCTTTTTGGAGTATCATCGGGACAGAAGTCGAAACAGCGCGGCTCAGTCCTTGGGAATGACGATATTGAGCGAACGCGAGTAGTCGCTGAATATCTCCGCGAGCTCCTTGTCCATCTCCTTGTAGATGTCCTCGGTCTTGCTCGAAAGAGCGCCCTTGGTCTTGTCGTCGGCGTAGAGCACCCATCTGCCGCCCTTGAGCTTGACGGAATAGATGTAGAAGTGCACCTGCTCCTTCTCGTCGTCACCCTTTACGGTGAGAAGCACCTTCAGCCTGTACGCCTTCTTGACAACGGCGTCATAGTTCTCGAACTCCTTTTTCAGCGTGCGGAGGTCCTTCGCTGTAGCCTTTTTCTTCTTGACTATCTTCGCGGACACCTTCAGGTCATCGCCGAAGTAGCTGTCCTCGCAGACCTCCTTGACGTCGGAGATGAGTGAATCCATATCGTCGGTGACATCTCTCCACTCCATATCGCCGTCCTCGGCATTATCGCGGAGCTCCTCCACGTAATCGCGCGGGTAGAAGGAGTTGATGACGAGCTCCGCCCTCTCCCTGTTCAGACCCCTGACAACGTTCCTGACAGGACGCTTGTAGCCGTTCCCCGCGACGTTTCCGACCACGACGATGAACAGCACCAGTCCGAGAGCGAGCGCACACACGAGGATAAGTCCCCTTCTGAGCATTTTCTCGCTCATATTCTGCGCAGGCACAGGCGGAGATATCACCACGGGAGTCGGAGGCTCCTTAGCCCCTTCGACGGACTTCTCCTCCCCGTCGGGAGCAGTCTCCTTGTCCTCCGAAGACTCGGTATCGGCGTTCTCACCGTCACTCTCGGCGGGAGCCTCGCGTGTTACCTCCTCCGCATTTTCAGCCTTTACGCTTTCAGCCTCGGCTTCTTCCTTAGCCTTAGCCGCCGCTAAAGCTTCCTCACAGGTACATTCCTGCCCGTCCTCGAGCTTAGCACCGCAATATTTACAAAATGCCATATTATACCTCCTTAATCCATCCCGTTGATATCGAGATAAATCTTCTGCATACGGATATCCGTCTCGGCAATGCGCTCGGCGCACTCTCGGAGCTCCTGCGATATCTCGGGAGTTATCGCCGCGCTGGTCTTATACCTTAGCTGGTGCTCGAGACTTGCCCAGAAGTCCATAGCGATGGTGCGTATCTGTATCTCAACGGGCGCGTACTTCTTCTGCGCCGCGAGATACACGGGCACGTTGATAATCATATGGTAGCTCCTGTAGCCGCTTGGCTTCGGGTCTTTGATGTAGTCCTTCTGCTTGATGACCACGAAGTCGTCACGGTGCGAGAGCATTTCCGCGAGCACATAGATGTCGCTGATATAGTAGCACGTCACCCTTATGCCCGCGATATCGAGCAGATTTTTCCGTGCATTTTCGGGCGTGAGCGGCACGCCCTTCTTCGCGAGCTTGTTTATTATCGACTCCGCCGATTTGAGGCGGCTCTTGATATCGTGAATGGGGTTGCGCTGATACTTTATGCTGAACTCGCTGTCGAGTATACCGAGGTAGGTCTTGACGACCTCTATCGCCGACTCGTACAGATGCGCGAGGTCAACGAACTCGTTGAATGTCCGCGCGATGTTCTCCTTTTCATCGGGACCTCGGTCAACTATCGCAGGGAGCTGCTGTATACTTTCAAGATAGAAATCCATTTCATTCATAGCGTTATGTCCTTTCTACCGAATCAACCAATCGCTGTCACTATCTCATTCACCGCCGCGGGAGCGTCCCCCTCTTTGAGGAGCTTCTCCGCCGCCGCCTTCGCCTTATCGAGGTCCGCAGACAGCTTCTCGTCGGAGACCACCGCCACCGCATTTGCCTTGGTGTCGAGCATTATCATACAGCCCTTGCCGTCCTCGGAGCGCCGCTCGAAGTAGCTGCGGCATATCTCCTCATTGGACTTGCCCGTGCCGTTCGAGGTCGCGAGCACGTATACGGACTTCTTGTTCGCCGCAAGCTTTTCCTCAAGAGCTGCCAGCTCCTCATCGGAGAACAGCCCTATATTATCGAACACATACAACGGACACCTCTCCCCCAGCTCCATAACGCGGAGCACAGCGGAGAAGTAGTCGCCGTCCATGATATGCCTTGTTGCCCAGAAGAAGGCAAGGCTGTCCTCGCCCTCGGGAATGGCTTTGAGACAGCTTCCCGTCCGATAAAGGTAATCGGTGCCCGTATCGTTATTGACGAGCAGCAGCAGACCGCTTCCCCTGCCCTCGTATATGTCGGTGTAGCAATCGTCCGCGTACTCATAGGGCGCCTTCCCGCCGATATCGTCCGCGATGACCACAGCCGCGTTGACAAGCCTTTCCCTGTAGAGCTTCTCGCAGTAGCTGTTTATCTCAGCGACCTGCTCCGCGGTGAGCACGCCGACCCTGTCATAGACATATGTACCCTCGGCAGCCGCAAACTTTGATGTATCGGGCAGCGGAGCTTCCGTGACGGCTTCAATTGTCGCCATAGTCGTCTCCGCAGGAGCGTCAGCACCCGAAATGAGCCCTGCTCCGCGCGAGCAGCCCGAAAGCGCAGTTACAACGGCAGTCAGTATCACCGCCGCAAAAATTTTTTTCAAAAAAATCATTCCTCGCTCTTGTAATACTCTTTATATTTTAGTATAATTTAATTGAAAAATCAAGTATATCAGTGTAAATTCTTTCAACGGAGGAAATATTTATGGATATTACGGTAAAGGGCAGGGACATCATCGTTCATGAGCCCGACCTCGACCTCGACGAGACCCTCGACTGCGGACAGGCATTCCGCTGGCGAAAAACAGACAGCAACTACGACTGCACCTACACGGGAAGCTTCGTCAACGACAGACTGACCGTGTCGCAGGTGAAAAAGGGCGAATTCATCTTCCACGACACGACAGAAGCGGACTTCCTCGCGAAATGGAAGGATTACTTCGACCTCGACACCGACTACTCCGAGCTGAAGCGCCGATTCTCCGAGGACGAGACGCTCTCGAAGGCTTGCAAGTTTGCGGGAGGAATACGTCTTCTCCGTCAGGACAGCTGGGAGTGCCTTATTTCCTTCATTATTTCCCAGAACAACAATATCCCGCGTATCAAGGGCATAATCGACCGCCTCTGCGACAACTACGGCGGGGATTTCCCGACAGCGGAGCAGCTCGCGCAGGAGACTCCCGACAGCCTCGCCTATCTTCGCAGCGGCTTCCGCGCGAAATACCTGTGCGACGGAGCATACCGCGTAAATTCGGGTGAGACCGACCTCGCTGCAATAGCGGCAGCTCCCATAGACGAAGCACGTGCGGCTCTTAAAGCGATAAAGGGCGTAGGACCGAAGGTCGCGGAGTGCGTGCTCCTGTTCGGTATGCACCGCGTGGAGGCATTCCCGATAGATGTGTGGATAAAGCGCGTGCTTGCTGAGTACTACCCCAACGGCTTCCCCGAATTTGCGCGTGACAACGCGGGCATAGCTCAGCAGTACCTCTTCCACTACATACGCAATCTCAAGGAATAAAGTCCGCCGAGCAGTCAATACTCTCCTGTGTAGGGGACGGCGTCCCCGACGTCCCGATTATAGGAGGTACTATGATAAAAGGCGTGAACAAGCAGATAATCGAGGTCAACGACCCCGACAGCATTTACTTTGAGAAGGCGGTGTTCTACCTGCGTGCGGGAGTGCGCAAGCTCCCTGCGGAGATATCCCGCCGCGAGATAGACCGCTGTCTCGGCGGCGAAGCAAGTTTGTACAGACGCCGCAGCAGACGGCTGAGGATCTTCCGAACATCGACCTATATTGCGGCAGCACTGACGATAGCCGTGCTGTTCCTTGTCATTCTGCACTGACAGAATAATGGGCTAACGGCTAACAGCTAACGGCTAACGGCTCAAATTATCGAATTATATTGCAATCGCAGCAATAATGTTGTATAATATACGTGTAAGACATCGTTATCCCTGCGAAAGGAGGATTAAATGGAACACCCCGAAACAATGAATTTCAAGAGCAAATTCTCGCGGCGCATCATCAACACCCCGAGCCCTGCCGCCAAGAGCACCTTTTTCTATATGCAGGAGACGGGCGTGATAAAGCCCGAGGACGCTCCCGCCACGCACCGCCGCGACCTCGACTCCCTTCTCATCGTCGCTGTAGCGTCGGGCGCGGGCGAGCTCGAATACGACGGGCGCACCTACCCGCTGAAAAAGGGCGACTGCTTCTTCATCGACTGCCGCGTATCGCACACGTACAAGAGCTCAGAGGACGACCCGTGGGAGCTTCTGTGGGTGCACTTCAACGGCGCTACGTCAAGGCAGTACCACGACTTCTTCCTCAGGCAGTCCGAGGTCGTATTCCGTCCCGCGATATTCGACAGATACGTCTCCGCGATAACGGAGATAATAGAGGTCAACGACGCGAAAAAGCCCGAGGCGGAGATACTGACCTCCCGCCTGATAGTCGAGCTGCTGACCCTGTCGCTGACGGTATACAGCTCCGCGAGCCAGTACGACACCGCATTAAAGCAGAAGCTCGCGGCGGTAAACAGCTACATCGAGGACCATTTCAGCGAGGACCTCTCGCTTGAGAAGCTCTCATCGGAGTTCTACATAAGCAAGTTCTACCTCACCCGCGAGTACAAGAAGATATACGGCAAGACCATATTCCAGCACATCATCAGCTGCCGCATAAACTACGGCAAGCAGCTGCTGCGCTTCACGGACAAGTCCGTCGAGGAGATATCGCACCTCTGCGGCTTCAACGACCAGAGCTACTTTGCCCGCCAGTTCAAGAAGGCGGAGAACCTTACCTGCTTTGCCTACAGGAAAAAATGGCGTGATTAATGGAGGACAATATGAACGATTCATTCAGCATACTCTACCCATACAAGAGTGAAACCACGTACAAGCAGCTCTCTGCCGAGACGCTCCACGACCTCGGGCTCGACATGATAATCAAGTCGCTGACCGACGACGGCAGGGAGCAGAAGATGATAACGAACGTCATCTCGCAGATGACAGCCGACCCGCGCGTCTGCGAGTACAGGCAGAAGGTATTCGCGGACATACTTGCCCTGCCCGAGCTGAGGACAAAGATGACGGAGCTCTTCGACAAGATGGAGTTTATCCGCAACTTCGGCTCTATGCACAAAAGCTCGGACGAGGAGCTCGGGCTGTGGCATCTCTTCCACCGCCTTGACGAGCTCGGTGACTACATAAAATGCGTGGAGGCAATGCGCAAGTGCCTGTCCGACGAGCGGATACAGTCTCAGGGACTTACCGACCTCCGCGAAAACATCAACGAGCTCTACGACGAGGCATACTTCGCTGAGATGAAGAAGGACATCGCCGCTCTGAAGCTGAAGGCTTCGGACGTGCAGAGCGTCACGCTCGGTATCAATGTGAACGAGCGCTTTGAAGCCGTAAGTATGGGACTTGTCTCGGTCAACAGCAAGCCGTTCAAGAAGTCGGGCATAGTCAGCAACTTCGCGGACGCCCTCTCCAATAAAGACAAGATAAACGACACCTCCGACTGGGACGGCGATATGCACTACCACCAGATAGACAAGCAGAACACGGCGAACGTGGCTTCATTCATCGAGAAATTCGGCGGCTTCAATGCGGTGCGCAACAACTCCTTCGTTGACGGACGCATACGCGCGACGGTAGTGAGGACTCCCGATGACGACGGCGCAAGCAATTCCACGTTCTACCTTGAAACGATACTGAACAAGATGCTGGGCTCGCTGGTGAAGAAGCTCCGCGACACGCTGACCAAGTACGCGAATGTCGCGATAGTGAACATCTCCCAGCTGATACCCGAGTTCGTCTACTATATCCGCTTTGCCGAATTCATCGGCAGGCTGACCGACGCGGGAGCACGCTTCTGCGAGGCGAATGTCGCGGGAGAAGGCGGCTCAGATATGGAAGCCCGCGGCTTATACAACCTCAGGCTTGCGGTAAATCTCGAGGACAAGAGCGAAATAGTCCCCAACGACCTCGACTTCGACGCCGACCATATGCTCTACATACTCACGGGAGCCAACCGCGGCGGCAAAACCACTATAACGCAGGCAGTCGGACAGCTCTACGTGCTTGCACAGGGCGGCATATCCGTCCCCGCGGAGGGCTTCACCTACCGTCCCGTTGACTGCATATACACCCACTTCCCCGCCGATGAGGACAAGACAATGGACCTCGGACGCCTCGGCGAGGAGTGCATACGCTTCAAGGAGATATACAACGAATGTACCGCTGACAGCCTTGTGCTGATGAACGAGACGTTCTCGACGACCTCATTTGAGGAGGGCTACTACATCGCCCGCGACTCCGTCCGCGCACTTATGGAGAAGCGCGTGCGCACGATATACAACACGCATATGCACAAGCTCGCCTCAGACGCAGACGAGCTCAACCGCATAACAGGCGGAGCAAAAGCATCTTCGCTGATAATGAAGAGCGACGGCGGAAAGCGCTCATTTAAGGTGGAGGTCGCCTCGCCCGAGGGCTCGTCCTATGCGAGCGATATAGCAAAAAAATACGGCGTAACATATGAAATGCTGACAGGCAGCAAAACGGAGGAATAAGCAATGGAACTGTTCAAGAAGGAAGTTTTCGACAAGGGCATAAAGCGCGTAGTCGTCAGTGAGGACGAGATACGCGCCCGCATAGCCGAGGCAGGCAAATACATAGACAGCATTTACGACGACAGACCGATACTGCTCGTGAGCATACTGAAAGGCTCGTTCGTCTTTCTCGCAGACCTCGCAAGAGCCGTCACCGTACCGTGTGAGATAGCGTTTATGGCGGCTAAGAGCTACTACGAGAGCACGCAGTCCTCGGGCATAGTCCACATCACAATGGACCTCGACCGCGACATCTCGGACTGTCACGTCATCATAGTCGAGGACATCATCGACACGGGCAGGACGCTCGCGGACGTGGTTAAGCTGCTGAGATCGAGAGAGCCGCTCTCGCTGAGGGTAGTGACCCTCCTCGACAAGCCCGAGCGCCGCGCAGTGCCGTTCGAAGCGGATATGTCACTGTTCACGATACCCGACCTGTTTGTGATAGGCTACGGACTGGACTACGGCGAATACTACCGCAATCTCCCATACATAGCCGAATACGTAGAATAAACAAAGCACCGTTACATTCAGTGTAACGGTGCTTTTTTCTGAGCTCTGAGCTCTTTATTCTGAGTTCTTACTCCTCGCCGCCCTGTGCAAACTGGCTCTCGTGGCGTGTGAAGAAGTCGGTGCGCGGAGGCAGGAATTTGAGCTTGTGCTGCTCGCCCGTGAAGAAGGTGAGCGGCTCGAGGATAGTATCCCACGACCAGATACGCTCATCGACCTCGAGGTACTCGCGGAGCTTCTCAGTGCCGAAGGGAGCCATCGGGTGCAGGAGCACTCCCGCGATACGTATGATATAGAACAGGTTCGCGAGAGCCTGCGCGAGCTCTTCTCTGCTGATGTTCTCGCCGTTTACAGCCTTAGCCATATACTTGCTGCCGTTGCGGATATAGCTGTCGAGCACGTAGGTGCACTGGTGGAAAGCGAACTTGGACATATGCCTCTCGTATTCGAGGACAGCCTTCTTCGCATCGGCGACGAACTTCTCCTCGGGAGCAAGGTCGGGCATAATGCCGTCGAACTCCTTCTGCGTGGTGTAGAACGCGGTGCGTATCATACGGTTGTACACATTCGAGAGGAGCAGACCGTCCTTGACAACGGGGTCGGCGTCCTCGGGCTTGGCGTCGGGATTGAACGGCTTCGGCATAAAGCTTACGGAGCGCTGACCGAGACCGAGTCCGAGCCAGTGCATACGGAGCTGCTCTGGCGTGTAGTAGTTGAGGAGGTCGTCAGCCATCGGAGGCTTTACTGCTCCCGAGCTCGAAGCCTTCTTGTCGAGGAAGAGGATGTGGTGGTTTGCTACGATGACAGGCAGCTGGAGCTCGCCGTCGGGAACGTCAGCAGTCTTTGTATCGGAAGCCTGCTGAGCCATCCACATAGCGGGCTCGGCAATGCCGTAGAAGTAGATGTTGTCCTGACCGATGAACTGGTACACGGTCGAATCCTTGCTGCACCAGTAGTCCTTCCACTCCTCGCGGCTCCTGCCCTCATTTTCGAGGTAGGTCTGCGTGAACGAGATAGGCGCCCACAGCGACTCGGGCCATACCCACACGGTAAGTCCCTCAACGCCATCCATTACGGGTGCGGGAACTCCCCACTCGATGTTGCCCGTGAGACGGAACGGAACAAGTGTCTTGCCCGTTCTGTAGCGTATACCGTTCTCGGTGAGGATGCGGCAAGCCTCGTCGCAGTCGGAGAGCTTGGCAAACTGTATCGTGAACGAGGGCTTCTTGGGCTCCTCGAGGTATTCGTGCGCGGGCATAGAGTCCTTGAGCGAGAAATACTTCTCCTCGAACTCACGCTTTACGTAGATAACGGGCGGCTTGAGGAACTCGTCGATAGTCTTCCACACAACGGGACGGATATCCTTGCGCTTTTTGAGCTCCTCGACCCAGTCCTTCATCAGCTGCTCGTAGTCGCGGAGCTTGAAGTACCAGTTGGTAACGGGCTTCATCGTGGGAGTCTCGCCCGTGAGCGTGCTTACGGGGTCAACGAGGTTCTCGGGCATATACTGGTGACCGAGGTCGCACTCGTCAGCGTAGCCCTTCTCGGAGGTGCAGCCCTCCACGGGACATTTACCGATTACCTGTCTGCCGTTGAGGAAGCAGCCCGCCTTCTCGTCGAAGAACTGCATAGTCGTTATCTGATTGAGCTGACCCTTCTTGTAGAGCGAGCTGATGAACCAGTCAGTGACCTCAGCGTGTATCTCCTTGGAGCGTCCGAGACCCGAAGCCGCGAACAGATTCGGGGATATGCCGTAGTCGTCGAGGGTCTTCTGCTGCTTGTCGTGGTTGCGCTGAACGAACTCCTCAAGGGTGCCGCTGAATTCGCCGTTCTTGACCTTGACGCGCCAGCCCTCGGCTATGGGCGAGCCGTAGCAGTCGGTACCGCCGACGAAGATGACGTTGTCCTTACCGATACGGTCGCGCATAAAGCGGGCGTAGGTGTCGGCGAAGACGAACATACCGCCTACGTGACCAAAGTGAAGCTCCTTGTTGCCGTAGGGCATACCGCCCGTGATAACGGCTCTCTTCGGGAAGACGGGACGCGGTATCTCGAAGGGCTTATTGTTTTTTTCATTCTTGTCAGACATTTTATATGATTCCTTTCGGTGGATTTTCATTTACTCATTATTATAACATAAAAACAATAAATATGCAATACCTACGGTAAACTTACATTGCTATCCCCTCTCCACAGCAAGGGCTCTGCCCTTGCCCCGCCAGAGGCGCTGCCTCCGGACTCCGCAGGGGAACACAGTTCCTCTGACCCCGAACTACGTTGCCACTCGCAAGCTCGCTCACTACGTTCAAAAGGCATACTCTGCTTTCGGCGGGGAACAAACGCGGGAAAAGGCCACCGTCTCACATATCTTCAGCGCGAAACCAAAAGTTTCGCTCAAGCCTTTTCAAAGGCTTGCAGGGTCGAGGGACAGCGTCCCTCGTCGCCGTTCACAGCTTATCAAGAACGGCGAAACTAATCGAAGGCGCTCTGCAAGGGGTGAATCGCAAAACAATCCTGTGAATTGTTTTGCGAGAGGGGACGCTCTGAAGGAGAGCGTCCCCTACTGCCGTTCCGCCATTACTTCCCTGCGGAGTTACCTCCGCACAAGACTGCAACTCGATTTTAATGTGACTTCGCACAAAACTTGACAAACCCACGCAACAATGATATAATATTATCAAATTCTCACCCGATAAGGAGACAATGATGAAAACAGCGGTAATGACAGACACAAACAGCGGAATAACGCTCGAAGAGGGCAAGGCAAACGGCATATTCGTGCTGCCGATGCCCGTAATGATAGACGGCAGGGACTATATGGAGGAGGTCACGCTCGACCACACTATGCTCTACAAGGCACTCAACGAGGACAAGGACATCGTGTCCTCACAGCCCTCACCCGGCGACCTCACACAGATGTGGGAGGACATCCTCTCTCAGGGCTACGACGAGCTCGTATACATCCCGATGACGAGCGGACTGAGCGGCTCCTGCGCGACTGCTACAGCTCTCTCAGCGGACTACGACGGCAAGGTCATCGTCGTGGACAACCACCGCATATCCATCACTCTGCTCGACTCCGTATACGACGCGCAGTATATGGCTGAAAACGGAATGACGGGACAGGAGATAAAGGAATACCTCGAGGAGCAGACCTATCAGAACGACATCTACATCACGCTCCAGAGCCTCAAGCGCATAATCAAGACAGGCAGGATAACCAAGGCAGGCGCAGCTATCGCGACCGTGCTCAACCTCAAGCCCGTGCTGAAGATACAGGGCGGCAAGCTCGACGCATACGCGAAGGTTCGCGGTATGGACAATGCCGAGAAGAAGATGTTCGAGGCTGTACACAACGACCTTGCAACGAAGTACAAGGACGTCCCGAAGGAGCACCTCAGCATCGGAGCATCGGGCACAATGGAGACTCAGGAGCAGATAGACCGCTGGGTCGGTATGATAAAGGCAGAATTCAAGGGCTATCACGTGACCTACCGTCCCCTGGCGTGCAGTATCGCGAGCCACGTAGGAACGGGCACACAGGGCGTAGCGGCAGGCGTGACGAAGCGTCCTCTCGAACTCCCGAAGGAATAAAAAAACAAACCGTTATCGGAGAAACCCGATAACGGTTTTTGTTATACCTGAACATTTTTGGGGCAGCGTTTTTGTGCAAGCCTACGAAGCTGAAAAATACTTTTTCAATAATCAACGGTTTTCCATTGAAAAAGCGCCTTTTTCGCACCCCTTATAGAAGCGCCTTACAGTTCGGACAGTGCAAGCTCGATACGAGCTATGCTCTCTTCCTTGCCGAATACCTCCATAAGCTCGGTAGCACCGCCGGGGGTAACTCCGAGACGCGCGATAGCGATACGTATCGCCCACATAACAGCTCCCGCCTTCTTTTCGGTGGAAGCAGCGTACTCCTTCAGCAGCTCGAAGAGCGTGTCATTGTCCCAGCTCTTGGCATTTTTCAGGAGCGGCAGGCAGTCCGCGAGGACCTCCTTACAGCTCTCGGGAGTAGTCTTGTTCTTCTTATTGGTATAGAGCTCCTTGTCCATATCGAGCCTGTCGAGCACGAAGCCGATACGCTCCTTTATCTCGCAGAAGGCATAGATACGCGATTTCAGCAGCTCAGCAAGCTTCTTCGTGTCGATGTAGTCGGGACAGAGCTCGTCAAGTATCGGCAGAGCCTTCTCATTGTAGCTCTCGTCATCCATTTTCTTGATGTACTCGGAGTTGAACCAGTTCAGCTTCTCGTAGTCGAATACGGCGGGAGACTTGCTCAGCCCCTCCATTGAGAAGTTGGCTTTGAGCTCGTCCATTGTGAAGAACTCCTGATTCGTGTCCTTGGGACACCAGCCGAGGAGCGCGATATAGTTGACGATAGCCTCAGGCAGATAGCCGTCCGCAACGAGGTCCTGGAAGCTTACCGCACCGTGGCGCTTCGAGAGCTTCGACACCTTTCCGTCCTCGTCCTTGCCCATAAGGAGCGGGAGATGCACGTAGGTGGGACGCTCCCAGCCGAACGCGTCGTAGAGCAGGCAGTATTTCGGCGTGGAGGTGAGGTACTCGTTTCCGCGCACAACGTGTGTGACGCCCATGAGGTAGTCGTCAACGACGTGGCAGAAATTGTACGTCGGATAGCCGTCCGCCTTAATCATTATCTGGTCGCGGAGCTCGGAGTTGTCGATAGCGACCTCTCCGTAGACCTCGTCCACGTATGAGGTAGTGCCTTCGAGCGGCATTTTCTGGCGGATAACATAGGGAACACCCGCCGCAAGGTTCTTCTCGACCTCCTCCTTTGAGAGGTCACGGCAGTGACCGTCGTAGCCGCCTATGCCCTTGTCGTCCTTGAGCGATTCAAGGCGTTCGGGCGTGCAGAAGCAGTAGTAGGCGTGACCGCTCGCGATGAGCTTCTCGGCGTACTCCTTATAGATAGGAAGGCGCTCGCTCTGAATATACGGACCGTGCTCGCCGCCCACAACGGGACCCTCGTCGTAGTCGATGCCCGTCATTTCGAGGGTCTTGAGGATAACGTCCACAGCGCCCTCAACGAAGCGCTCCTGATCGGTGTCCTCGATACGGAGAATGAACCTGCCTCCCTGCGACTTCGAGAGCAGGTAGGAATACAGCGCAGTACGCAGATTTCCGATATGCATAAAGCCCGTCGGCGACGGAGCAAATCTTGTAGTGATAGTATTTGACATCTTTTTTACCTCGCGAAATTATCTCTGAGTATATATCATTTTATGTGGTCGATAGGTGCCGGGCGTTTGCGTAATTGCCCCTCGTCACAGATGCAAATTCTGTCAAGACCGCCATTTATGGCGCTTGTCTTGGTCTTGACTGAATTTGTAGCTGTGATATAATAAGCAATTGCGAACGCCCAAAATCACCCGACGAACTCACAGTTTATCTTTTAATGAAGTATTCCTCGTACCATACAAGGAAGGTATATATCGTCCAGACCTTGCGCCAGTTGTCGGAGTTTCCGCCGACGTACTCATCGTAGATAGCCTTTATCTCGTCGATATTGAAGAACTCGGCGGCGTAATCGCTGGCAAACTTTGCTCTCACGTCTGCGTTGTAGTTCTCGTCCGCGAGCCATATCCTCACAGGCACGATGAAGCCGAGCTTCTTGCGGAAGGCTATCTCCTCGGGGAGCACCTTAGCGGCGGCGGTTCTGAACGCCACCTTATTCTGCTCCTCGCTGACCTTGAAGCGCGACGGCATACGCGAAGCGATATCGAATATGCGAAGGTCTGTGAGCGGCATACGGATCTCCAGCCCAGCCGCAGTGCTCATCTTGTCAACGTTGAGGTAGATATCGCCCTCGAGCCATATCTGAATGTCCACGTCGGACATCTTTGTCAGCGGGTCAAGCCCCTCTGTCTCGTCGTATATGTACTTGACGAGATCTATCGGGAGCACGGACGGGTCATAGCTTCTGAGTATGCGCTGCTTCTCGTCCTCCTTCATGATGTTGGTGTTGCCGACATAGAAGGTCTTGAGGTTGTCGCCGTATTTCTCGGCGTTGCGGTACATATTGTAGCCGCCGAAGAACTCGTCAGCGCCCTCGCCCGAGTAGCATATCTTCGTGTGCTTTGCCGTCGCGAGACAGCCGAGCGTGAACACGATAGCGGAGGCGTCGCCGAGCGGCTGCTCCATATTGTACATCGTGAACGGCACGATGTCGAAGAAGTCCTTGGGCTGTATATTCGCTACGGAGTGCTCTACCCCGAGAAGCTCCGCAGTCTTTGCGGCAACGCGCGATTCGTCGAAGCGCTCCTCGTCATAGCCGCAGGAATCGGCTCTCTTGGCGTCGCTCATAGCGAGCACGTAGGAGGAGTCAACTCCGCCCGAAAGGAAGGATTCGACGGTCTCGTCCTCGTCCTTGACCTCGGTGAAGATGTGCGCGAGCGTGGAGTGTATCTCGTCCGCCCACTCGTCGCAGGTCTTGCTCTCGTCGGGCTTGAAGGTGGGAGTCCAGTATCTGCCGAGTTCAAGCTTGCCGCCCTTGAATTCGAGCCAGTGACCGGGCATGAGCTTCTTCACGTCCTTGAAGAAGGTGTCCTCGCCCGCAACATAGGTGAGGCTCATATATATCTGGAGCATATCGCGGTTGAGCTCCTTCACGAAGCCCTCCTGCTCCATTATCGTGCGTATGGAAAGCGAGCAGAGCAGTCTGCCGTCAGCCGTCACGTAGTAGTAGAACGGCTTCGTGCCGAACTGGTCGCGGAGAGCGAAAATCTTGTCCTCCCTCTCGTCGTAGAGCCAGAACGCGAACATACCGTAGATGTGGTCGCCCATAGTGCGTCCCCACTTCTCGTATGCCTTCACGATTATCTGCTTCTCGCACTCCTTAGCGGACAGTCCGCCGCCTATGCCGAGCTCCTCGCAGAGCTGTCTGCGGTTGCGGATATGTCCCCTGTACTCACGTAATTCTGCCATTTGTGTTCCTCCGATCAAAATACTTCGTATATCTGCGGACGATTCATCAGCTTGCCGAGCGCGTCCCTTACGTCTCCGCCCTCAAAGAGCACCTTGTTGAGCTGCTCAGTGATAGGCATTTCGACGCCGAGCTTCTTCGCGAGCTGATATGCCACCTTGCAGCAGTAGTAGCCCTCGACCGTGCCGACACGCTTTACAGCCTCCTCGGGAGAAATGCCCTGACCGATGAGGATTCCCGCGCGTCTGTTGCGGCTGTGCATACTTGTGCAGGTAACGATGAGGTCGCCGATGCCCGTAAGTCCGCTGAAAGTCTCTACCTTGGCGCCCGCCGCCTTTCCGAGACGCGCTATCTCGTGGATACCGCGGGTCATAAGCGCAGCCTTGGTGTTGTCGCCGTAGCCCATACCGTCGCAGATTCCGCAGCACAGCGCGATGATATTTTTCAGCGCACCGCCGAGCTCGCAGCCGATGACATCGTCGTTGAGGTACAGTCTCAGGAAGCTGTTTCCGAGCTCCGACTGTATGAACTTCGCCGCCTCTGCGTCCTCGGACGCGCAAGCCATAGTGGTAGGCACGCAGCGTGCGACCTCCTCCGCGTGAGAAGGTCCCGACAGCACAACGAGGCGCTTGACGTCGAGCTCCTCACTGATGACCTCGCTGAGTCGCTTCAGGCTGCCCTCCTCGAGACCCTTACCTGTGTTCACTACTATCATATGCTCGTCGATGTAGGGCTTTGCCTCCTGCGCAACTCCGCGCACGAACGACGAGGGTATGCCGAATATGAGGATATCACAGCCCTTGATGCAGGAGATGTCGCTCGTGAGGACTATCTCCTTCGGTATCTGCACGCCCGGGAGCTTCTGCTGGTGCTCGCCGTGAGCGAGGATATCGTCTATCTCCGACTGGAACTTCGACCATACGGTAACGTCGTGCTTGCCGCACTGCTTAGCCATAATAGCGATGGCGAGACCGAATCCGCCCGAGCCGAGTATAACTATCTTTGCCATATCAGTACCTCCCCTGCTCAGCCTGCAAATCTTGAGCTGAACGAGAACTTAGTCTCCGTGTTGTTGAGCAGACGCTCGATGTTCGAGCGGTGCATCCATATTATCAGAGCCGCCATAGGGAGCGACAGTATCAGGTACAGGAAGCTCCTGCCGAACGAGCTGCCGTTAACTATGAGCGACATCATAAATACCGCGAGAGGTCCGTAAGCCGTCGCCATAATGGAAGAAAGCGATACGTACTTGGATATCGCGAGTATAACTACGAAAATCGCGAGCAGAGCGATGAACACTCTCCAGTCGAGAGCGAGGAAGGAAGCTGCTCCCACGAGGACGCCCTTGCCGCCCTTGAAGCCGTAGTACACGGGGAAGATGTGTCCGATTATCGCGAACAGAGCCGCGATGTAGCCGATGTAGTGCACATCGTTATCGGGCAGGAAGCCTACCTTCAGCCAGCCCGCGATAACACGCGCGAGTGCTACCGCTACAACGCCCTTCAGCAGGTCGCCGAGGAGAGTGAGTCCCGCACAGGCAGGTCCGCAGCAGCGGTAGGTATTCGTCAGACCCGCGTTCCTGCTGCCCATCGTGCGTATGTCCTTGCCCCTTACGAGCTGTACCACGATTATCGAGAAATTGAGACTGCCGAGGAGATATCCTATAGCGGCAGCTATCACAAGAGCGAATAACACTTTTATCATTTGTCGTTTCCTCCTCTTTCACGGACTATGAATCGCACAGGCGTTCCTTCAAGTCCGAACGTTGAACGTATCTGATTTTCGATGTATCTTCTGTAAGAAAAATGGAAAAGGTCTGCCCTGTTCACGAATGTGACGAAGGTAGGCGGCTTTGTCGAGGGCTGGGTCATATAGTATATCTTCAGTCTCCTGCCCTTATCCGACGGCGGCTGCACCCTTGTAGTAGCATATGCGAGAACATCGTTGAGCATACCTGTTGATATGCGCATACTGTTCTGACCGTAGGTGTACTTGATAAGCTCGTACAGCTTGTTTATGCGCTGTCCCGTCTTTGCCGAGATGAACACGAACGGTACATACGACATAAAGCTGAAATCATTCTCAAGCTTGGTGCGGAACTCCTGCATAGTCTTGTCGTCCTTCTCAACAAGGTCCCACTTGTTGACGGCGACAACACACGCCTTTCCCTGCTCGTGAGCATAGCCCGCGACCTTTGAGTCCTGCTCCGTGAAGCCCTCTGTCGCGTCGAGCATTATCACGCAGACGTCGGCGCGGTCGACTGCCATATAGGCGCGGAGCACGCTGTAGTGCTCGACCTTGTCCGTGACCTTCGACTTCTTGCGTATGCCCGCGGTGTCGATGAATACGAACTTGCCGTACTCGTTCTCGATGACGGTGTCCGTGGAATCGCGCGTAGTACCCGCGATATCGGAAACGATAACGCGCTCCTCGCCCGCTATCTTGTTTATCAGCGAGGACTTGCCCGCATTCGGCTTGCCTATCACGGCGACCTTTATCATATCCTCGCCGTACTCCTCCTCGTTCGTTTCGGGAAGATATTCGTAAATCGCGTCGAGCATATCGCCCGTGCCGTGACCGTGCACCGACGATATCGGGAAGGGCTCGCCGAGACCGAGATTGTAGAACTCGTACAGCTCGAGCGGCGGCTCTCCGAGGTTATCGACCTTGTTCACCGCGAGGATTACGGGCTTGCCGCTCTTGATGAGCATCTGCGATACGGCGTAGTCGTCGGCGGTGACTCCGCACCGTATATCCGTGACGAAAACTATCACGTCCGCCTTTTCTATCGCGAGCTCGGACTGGCGTCTCATCTGCGAGAGGATAACGTCGTCGCTGTCGGGCTCGATACCGCCCGTGTCCACGACCATAAATTCCTTGCCGCGCCACTCGCACTTCGAGTAGATACGGTCGCGCGTAACTCCGGGGGTGTCCTCGACTATCGAGAGGCGCTGACCTATCAGCTTGTTGAACAGCGTGGACTTGCCGACATTCGGACGTCCGACAACTGCAACTATCGGAAGTGACATAGTATCACGCTCCTTTCTTTGTATCTGTTATTTCACTGAATCTGCTTTTTTGAGGTAATCTGTGAGGTGAGCGCCGTCCTCGCTGTCAACTCCGAGGAAGATGACCTCCTCGCCGTCGAAGTCGCCGATGAAGAACCGGTCGCTGTTCACGATCCTCGTGAGGCGCTCGAAGAACGCGTTGAGGCTGTATGCGAAGACCTCCTTATCGTGCTCGTCTCTGCCGAAATTGATTATCTGCCCGACCCTGCCCCTTTCGTCGGGGTCGAGGTCAAGACCGAGGAAGTTTCCGCCGCCGTCGGCACATATCGGAATCCACTTAGCGCTGGCATACTGCCTCTTGATGAAGCCCTCGGGCTTCGATGTGAAGTGCTCCGTGCCTTCATCGCGGTGCTTTTCAGCGAGCTCCGACCAGTGGCTTACCTCGGATACGACCTCGTCAAGGCTCAGGAAGTGGAAGCCCAGTATCACGCCGCACATTGCCTCGGGGTCGTCGCCGTTATTGGCGAGGTAGAGCTCCTTGAGCTCTGTCGGCAAGCGTATCCCAAGCGCCCTCTCGGCGGCAACGAGCTTGTCAAGAGTCGCGCACCCGTTGAGTTTGTCCCTCAGGGACGGCATTTTCGCGAAAAGCGTCTGCTTGTAAGTGCTCCACGCGTTCAGCATACTGTCCACCTCATTTGTTCATTATCATTCTCAATATGACCGCAAGCAAGATATGTGCGGGGTAGAATATGTAAAAGAACCACTTCGAGAACGTCGGGAAGTGCCCCTTTTTGCCGTTGTAAAAGACCGTCATCAGCAGGTAGGCGGCGATGAAGTCGAAGATGTGTACGAGAGTAACTTCGAGCTTTATCGGCGCGAAGTCCGTTATCAGCGACGGAACTGTCGATACGCCGAGGTACACCGCCCATATTGAGAAGTACCATATCGCCCTTGCCTTCGGCTTTTCGCGGAAAATGTGGAGTCCGAGGATAACGAGAGGCGCAAATATGAACCACTCGGTCATTATCGCTGCCGAGCCGAGACAGCACAGTATCACAAGTCCTATCCTCTGCCAGAGCTTGAAACGGCTCTCCCACGCGCAGAGCGTAAGAAGTCCGAACAGAAGCCCGAACATTACATTAGTCTGCCACCAGCCGTACAATTTGAACCACAGCAGATAGTACGGAATCTGTGTGATACAGCCGAAGATGAACAGTCTCAGGGCGTATTTCTTCCGTGAGCGCGTGTATTTGAAGCCGTCCGCCACGAAGAAGAACATAACCGGAGGCGTGATAAGGCTCAGCTCTATGAATATCCTCTGCCACAGCGGACAGTCCGCGTAATAGCCGTCGGGCGGCGTATCACCGATATTCAGCCACGCGAGAAGATGTCCCGTGAACATAAAGAATATGATGATGTACTTTATCGCGTCGCGGTTGATGACCCTTAGTCTGCTTGTCTTCTCCATATGTCGCCTCTCAGTAGGTTATACCCATTATCGCGTCAAGGAACTCGTAGCCGTCGCTCGCGGAGCTTCTCAGCGTCACGCCGAGCTCGCGCTCAACGTCGGGAACTGTCAGGTCGTCGAGGAAGACATCACTGTCGCGCCTCAGCATTGCCGAGGAAATGAGCAGCTGGTCTCCGAGGTCGCGCCCTTTCAGCTGGGCGATAAGGTCCTGAGCGGTGATAAGTCCCGTAACGGTGATAGTATCGCCGAAAAAGTCGTTGCGTATGCGCACGACGTCGCATTTCAGCTGCGGGAAAGCCTCCTCCGCCTGCTTTGCGAGCTGACAGATTATCGGGTACGGGCTGTAGCCAGTCGCTATCGTGACGCGGCGGTCTCCGCCCTCCCATTCGGCTATTTCAAGAGCTTTCGTGAATTCGTCCATAAGCGAGCGGAGCATTCCCACGCCGTTTTCGTACTGCGAGTAGTCCTCGTAGAACTCGGCTTCGGGGATATCGCGCTCGGCTATGAGGAAGAACTCGTCCGACGGGAACACCGTCCGAGTGCCGAATTTCCGCAGGAATTCCTGCTGGTACTCGGCGATGATGTCGATAGTCTCGCCCGCGGTCTGCTTGTTGAAGGTGGTAAGCGGGTAAAGTCCCTCTCTGTACTTCGTAACTCCGACGGGCACGACTGCCATACTCGTGATATTCGGCATAAGCTCGCCGAGGTCGCTGAGAGTGCGCCTCAGCTCGTCGCCGTCATTGAGTCCGGGACAGCACACGACCTGACAGTTCAGCTTTATGCCGTTCTCCGCGAGCTGACGTATGAATTTCAGCTTCTCGCCCGCGAATCGGTTGTGCATCATCTTCACGCGGAGCTCGGGGTTTGTCGTGTGCACCGACACATTTATATTGAGCTTCATCTTGATTATGCGGTCAATGTCCACCTGCTTGAGGTTCGTCAGCGTGACGTAATTGCCCTGCAAAAACGACAGACGCGCGTCGTCGTCCTTGAAGTAGAGCGTCTCGCGCATACCCGGCGGCATCTGGTCGATGAAGCAGAAAACGCAGTTATTGCTGCACCTCTGCTTGCTGTCCATAAGAAAGGTCTCGAACTCGAGCCCGAGGTCGTCGTACTCGTCCTTCTCGACGCGGAAGGTCAGCTCCTCGCCGTGGCGGACGATATCAAGCGTCACGCTCGTCTCGGCGGCGTAGTACATATAATCGAGCACGTCCTTGACCTTGTGCCCGTTTATCGCGGAGAGCAGGTCGCCCTCGCGGACTCCGCACCTCCCCGCGGGAGAGCTGTCAGCAACACTATTGATCTTTACCATAAGCTCCCTCACGTCCAGAATCAAGATGAATCAAATCTGTAAAAATGAAAAGGGGGAGAGAAAGACTTATGCCTCCTCTCCTCCTCATGTATCGGGTCAGCCGATTATTCAGCGTCGATCTTCAGAACCTCAACGCCCTTATAGAATCCGCAGTTCTTGCAGACCTTGTGCGGAGCCTTGTATGCGCCGCAGTTATCGCACTTGCACATTGCAGGTGTCTCAAGCTTCCATACAGCAGAGCGTCTCTTGTCGCGTCTTGCCTTGGAAGTTTTTCTCTTCGGTACAGCCATTCTGGCACCTCCTTACTAATGAGCTTCACAGCTCGGTATCAATATGATCGCAGGTCGATTCGTTCAGATCGCAGCCGCACACCATGCAAAGTCCCTTGCAGTCCTCCTTGCAGAGGTTCTTGGTAGGCAGCCGGAGCAGAAGATCGGTCACTGCAGCTTCATTCAGCTCAATGCTCTCGCCGTCGGCAACGATGTAGTCGTCGTTGTCGCTGTTGGCGGAAGGAACGACAATATGGTCGAAATCGTAGTGATAAGCCCTCTCGAACTCCTTCAGGCACCTGTCGCAGGTGACGAGGAGCGTGAGCTCCACGGAATATTCAAGGTAGACAACGCCAGCCCTGTTATACAGTCTGCCCTTCACCGCAACGGGTGAAGCGAAGCTGTAGCCGCGGATATCGGAAAGCTCGTCCGTGCCTATTTCATAGGCGAAATCACGCGATTCTCCGACGATACTGAAAAGTTGTTTTAGGTTGATCTTCATATTACAAATCCTTCAGAGCACCATAAAATACATTATACACTAAATGACAGGATATGTCAATAGTTTTTCCCGATTTTTTCTTACTTGAGGAACTGCTTTACGCTCTCGGGAAGCTCGCTGTCGTCAGCGGATACTGTGAAGATAACGGATACGTCGTCGCCTGTGAGCTTGTCCAGCTTCTCGAGGAGAGCGCCGAGAGCGTCGTAGTCACGTCCGCCGATGCGGAAGATACCGTCGATGTAGATGTGTGTGATGTCGTAGTTGCTTGCGAGGAGACCTGCGATGAAGCCGTAGAATGTGTCATAGCCCTCGATAGCATAGTACTCTGTATCGCACCATCTTACCTTACGGCTGATGGAATATCTAACTGTAGAGCCTTTCTCTACGCATACAACGTTTCCTGCTGTAGCCTTTACTGCGTCATTGATCTGGTCGATGAGTATCTTGGTCTTGCCTGTACCCTTTTTACCTGTAATAAGTTTTATCATGGTTTACTCCTTCCATTGCCTTGCGGCAGTGTATATGGTTTGATTTATCGTAAACTCAGCATCAGCCGAGCTTAGCTTCAAGTGCAGCCTTTGCGCCTTCGTAGCCGGGCTTGCCGAGGAGAGCGAACATATTCGACTTGTAGCTCTCAACGCCGGGCTGGTTGAAGGGGTTCACTCCGAGAACATAGCCTGAGATCGCGCAAGCCTTCTCGAAGAAGTATATCATATATCCTACGCTCTCTTCCGTTGTGTCGTCGAGCTCGAGGATGATGTTGGGTACTCCGCCCTCTGTGTGAGCGAGGACTGTGCCCTCGAACGCCTTCCTGTTTACCACGGACATATTCTGGTTCGTGAGGAAGTTGAGACCGTCGAGGTTCTCGGCATCGGGCTCAAGGAAGAGATCCTTCTTGGGAGTCTTGATGTCAACGACTGTCTCGAACATAATGCGGGCGCCGTCCTGTATATACTGACCCATAGAGTGGAGGTCGGTCGAGAATGTTACGGATGCGGGGAAGATACCCTTGTTGTCCTTGCCCTCGCTCTCGCCGAAGAGCTGCTTGTACCACTCGCTCATCATTACGAAGCTGGGGTCGTAGGAGACGAGCATCTCAACAGCCTTGCCCTTGCGGTAAAGGATATTTCTGAGAGCTGCATACTTGTAGCAGTCGTTATTATCGAAGTCAGCTGTGAAGTCAGCCTGTGCCTTGGCAGCGCCCTTCATAAGAGCGTCGATGTCGCAGCCTGCAACAGCTATCGGGAGAAGACCTACTGCTGTGAGCACAGAGAAGCGTCCGCCTACGTCATCGGGGATAACGAAGGTCTCGTAGCCCTCGGCATCGGAGAGGTTCTTGAGAGTTCCTCTTGCCTTGTCAGTAGTAGCAAAGATACGGTTCTTAGCCTCTTCCTTGCCGTACTTGTCCTCTACCATCTTCTTGAAGATGCGGAAAGCAAGCGCGGGCTCTGTGGTCGTGCCCGACTTGGAGATTACGTTTACGGAGAAATCCTTGCCCTCGCAGAGAGAGATTATCTCATTGAGGTATGTAGGATTGATGCTGTTTCCGACGTAGTAGATGTCGGGTGTTTCCTTCTTCATATTATTGTAAAGGGGCGACTTGAGAAGCTCGATAGCTGCTCTCGCGCCAAGGTAAGAGCCGCCGATACCAATTACGATGAGGATATCGGAATTGCCCTTTATCTTCTCGGCAGCAGCCTTGATACGAGCGAACTCCTCCTTGTCGTAGTCGGTGGGGAGACTTACCCAACCCAGAAAATCGTTTCCGAGACCGGTCTTGCTGTGGAGAGTCTCGGCAGCAGCCTCGACCTGAGCCTTGATACCTGTGAGCTCATCAGCATTGACAAAGTCAGCCAGATATTTTGTGTTAAGCTTTAATGACATTTGATTTACCTCCATTATGCACTGCACACTACATATAGTATGCCGCACATCATAAATTACCAATCTTATGATACTATATTTTACGAATTTTTTCAAGTACCTTTATAAAAGTATTTGCACTTTTGTACTTTGTAGCCAAATTCAACAACTCTATTTCAGCAGTTTTGCCAAGGTTTTAACAAAGATAAATCGGAAGCTCAGCCGCGGGACGTCGTCCGCTGCCACTATATCTGCCTCGCAGACAAGCTCCTTGCCGCTGTAAAAGCCCGCCGCACCTATCCTCTGCCCCCTTTTCACGGGAGCTGTCAGATAATCGGGCAGCACCGTAACCGTCGCGAGCTCGCTGACGCCGCGCGGCACGACTATCCTGCTCTGCTCGCGGAGACGTATCTCCACGGCGGCGTCCTCGCCGCCCCTGACCTTCATCGGCATCAGCATCTCGTCGGGGAACATCGTCGCCGTGACCTTGTAGTCCGTAAAGCCGCGGTTTATCAGCTTTTTCGCCGCCGCGAGCGATGTATCGGCGTCGGGAGCTCCGAGGACGACCGAGATATAACACGTTCCCGCGTCGTTGATACCGCCCTCAGCGGCGCAATAGCCCGCCTCGTCTGAATGGCACGCCTTGAAGCCGACGTGGCGCTCGTAGGTGCGGGAAAGCGCGTTCTCGCTGACGAGCTCCGTCGCGCCGTTTTTGACGAAGTCCCGCCACGTCCGAAAATACGGGCGCAGGAGCTCATACCGCGACAGTGCGCGGCATATCTCCGCCATATCGCGCGCAGTGGAGTATTCGCGCTCGTCGTAGTAGCCGTAGGGTGAGTAAAACGCTGTGTCGCGCAGCCCCATATCGAAAGCCTCGCTGTTCATACGCGAGACAAAGCCCTCGACGCTCCGCTCGGAAGCCTCCGCGAGCACTGTCATCGCGTCGTTGGCATTGCCGATAATGACCGATTTCAGAAGCTCCTCGACCGTCATCTTGTCTGACGGCTCGAGCCATACGACCGCTCCCTTCGTGCCGCGGACGCTCTCGGAGGCGGTAAGCTCCGTCGTGAGCCGAAATTTTCCCGTTTCGATGTCCTCGGCTATGAGCAGGAGCGACATAAGCTTGCTCAGATAGCCGCAGTTCCGTCGCGTATCGGCGTTTTTGGACGCGAGCACCGTACCCGTTGCCGCTTCGATGAGAATGTATGCCTCCGCTGCCTCGGCGGGCTCATCGGCGGCAAGAGCTCTCGCAGGCAGGAGAAGTCCCAGCATCAGCAGAGCAGAAAATGCGCAGATAAGTCGTTTCATATCATCACCTCACAGCTATGATATGTCCGAACAACGCAAAAAATGCGGCTCAGATGAGCCGCATTCCTTAGTCATATCTTTCTGTAGGTGACAATGAAGCCGTCGGTGTTGTTGCCCGATATGCTGTAGTTGCCTGTGATAGGCACCATTGCCGTGGTCGTGTCGCCCTCGGACGGGATATAGTATATCTCGTAGCCCGCGCCCTCGTAGCTGAACTCGAAAGGAGCGTCAATGGTGTACTTCTTGAGGAATTCAAGGTACTCCTCAAGGCACATATCGCTGCGCTGCATTACAGCGGCGTGGAGCTTGCCTACGTAGCGGAGATGCCAAGGGCAGAAAGCCTCGCCTGTCTGCTCCTGCTTGCCCTGCGGATATCTCACGATGAATCCGTACTTGGCGCAGTTCTCTACGACCCAGCCCTCCTCGTCGTAGCCGTCAAAAGAGATAACGGAGCCGAGTCCGTTGAGCGCGAGGTCAACTGTGTTGCCTGTCGTGCTCTCGGCGAAGGCTCTCGGACAGTAAGAGCCCTGTCCTGTATAGGTCTCCGTGGTACCGTAAACGACGAAGTCATTCAGTCCCGTAGCCGCCTCATATCCAGCCATAAGGCTGTTCAGTGCCTCCGCGGCGTCGGTGTTGAGCATTACGCCCTCTTCAATAAGTGTATAGCTGTCGTTCTTGCAGCCGAGCAGGTCTATCATCTCGCTCTTGCTGCCCTCGGCAACAGGGTGCTCATCGTCCGCGAGCACAAGAAGTCCCTGACTGATCTTGTCGGCTGTGAGCTGCTGCTCGGACTTGCCCACGAACTTCACGCCGTCAAAGGCTGTTGTGGGCTGACCGTTCTCGTCGAGCGTGAATGGTACTGTATTATCGTCAGACATCGCCGATGCCGACTTCGAGACGAAATCTCCGTGCACTGTTACCTTATTGCTTGTGTTGACCTTGAAGAACTCTCTCCTCGCGCTGTCAACCACCGTCATAGATACGACAACTCCAACAAGGGCGGCTGCAACTCTGCCCTTATTTACGTGTACCTTTCCCATTTTATTTCATCCTCCGTTGCTTTTGTTCATACACTTGACCTGCACCTGCGGCAGGTCGGGGAGTACCCGCTCCCTTTTTCTCTTTACGCCAGCAAGGCTCTTTTTCCGTTTCATCACGCACCGCCTGCCCTCGGTCTCTTGCTGCGACTGAAGCAAAAAATAAAAACGGCACAGCATTTTTCTCAGTTCAGCTCGTGAACCAAAAGAAAAAAGCTATGCCTACCCTGACTTCGGATAATACAGGTAATGCGTTCCTTCCTTTTGTTCGTTCTACACCTTGCTGCGTTCTGACTGTTTATATCTTTTTTATGCGTCAAAACCTTCTATTTATCTGCAATTTACATTATATTACAAAATTTTGCTATTGTCAACCGAAAAAACAAAAGTCTCCGATTTGCACAAACGGAGACTTCGAGTTTTCAACGATTCAACTTTCCACAGTTGATAACCCGGCGGTTTTCTGTTGAATCATTGTTGATTTACTGTTTATGGGGGTTGAAAAGGCTATACGCCTCAAAAAACGGAATATATGTTTTGTATATATCACCAAATCAGCCTTGTGCATTCCAACGAAATGCTCCCCTTTTCGGGTGAAACAGACCGTTCAGAGGCATACTCCGAACGGTCTGTTGAAAACTATGTGTCCAAAACCGAATCACTTGCCGAATACCGCAAGCAGGAAGCCCGCCGCGATAGCCGAGCCGATTACGCCCGCAACGTTCGGTCCCATAGCGTGCATAAGAAGGAAGTTCGACGGGTTCGCCTTCTGACCCTCCATCTGCGATACACGTGCCGCCATAGGTACTGCCGATACGCCCGCAGAACCGATGAGCGGGTTTACCTTGCCGCCTGTGAGGACGTACATTATCTTGCCGACAAGAAGTCCGCCAATCGTCGAGAAGCAGAATGCTGTAAGTCCGAGTCCGATTATCATCAGTGTCTTGATGTTGAGGAAGCTGCTTGCAGCTGTTGTTGCTCCGACGGAGATGCCGAGGAATACCGTTACGATGTTCATAAGTGCATTCTGTACGGTGTCGGAAAGTCTCTCTGTTACGCCGCACTCTCTCCAGAGGTTGCCGAGCATAAGGCAGCCAACGAGCGGTGCTGTAGAGGGAAGAAGAAGGATAACGAACATCGCTACGATGATCGGGAAGATGATCTTCTCGGTCTTTGTTACGTTTCTGTTCTGCTCCATCTTGACCTCGCGCTCCTTCTTGGTGGTGAGGAGCTTCATAAGCGGAGGCTGTATCATAGGAATGAGCGCCATATACGAGTATGCCGCAATAGCAATTGGTCCGAGCAGCTCAGGAGCAAGTCTCGTGGTGAGGAAGATAGCAGTAGGACCGTCCGCACCGCCGATGATGCCGATGGAAGCTGCCTGATTGCCTGTGAAGCCGAGGCATACAGCTCCGAAGAATGCGAGGAATACGCCCATCTGTGCCGCTGCCCCGAGGAGAAGGCTCTTCGGGTTGGCAATAAGCGGACCGAAGTCGGTCATCGCGCCTACACCCATAAAGATGAGTGACGGGTATACGCCTGCCTTAACGCCGATATAAAGGATATCGAGCAGTCCGCCGTGCGAGAGTATGTGTCCGTAGCTGTGGTAGAATTCGCTCTCCTCATCAAGGAATGCGCTCCACAGCTCGGGGTGGTACAGCGCGTCGGAGGATTCGGGTCCGAAGTAGGAAAGGTTTACGAGCAGGCAGCCGAACGCGATTCCGACAAGCAGCAGCGGCTCGAACTTTTTCCTGATGCCGAGGTACAGAAGAACGCACGATATCGCTATCATTATAAGGTTCTTCCAGCCGTCGCCTACGAAGAAGCTCTGGAAGCCCGAATCGCCCCACAGCTTTTCAAGGGTGTCAACTATGTTCATTGTGCGCCCTCCTTATGCTATGATAACAAGCGGAGCGCCTGTGTCTACGACCGCACCCTTGGTGGTGACTACCTGCGCAACGGTGCCGTCCTTCGGAGCAACTATCTCGTTCTCCATCTTCATAGCCTCGAGGATAACAAGTATCTGTCCTGCCTTGACCGTGTCGCCCTGTGCAACGTCCACGCGGAGGATATTGCCCGGCATAGGCGCAGCAACTGTCTCGCCTGCTGCGAGGTTCACGGGTGCTGCAGGTGCAGGTGCTGCCGCGGGTGCGGGAAGAGCTGCGGGTGCGGCTGCTGCGGGAGGTGCCGCAGGTGCGGGTGCGAGTGCCTCGTATTCGTCGAGGAGGATAGCCTTGCCCTTCTCGACCTCTACTTCATATGTCTTACCGTTAAGTGTAACCTTGTACTTCATCGTTATTTGACCTCCTTGATGGAAATAAAGCGAAGCTCATTGAGTGGAGTCTGCATCTTGTCGGCAACTATTGCCATTATCATTGCCGCTTCCTTATCGGGTACGCCGTGCAGCTTTACGTGTCCCGCAGAGCCCGGTGCGCACGGGAGCGCAAGAGGTGTGACGGTCAGAGGATTAGCCTCGACCTCCTTCTTCACGTTCTCGAGGACTGCCTCTGCCTTCGCCTTAGCCTTGGCGTCCTTGCTCTTGAAGATGCCGCCTGTTATAAAGAGCACCAGCATAAGCAGGAAGAGTCCGAAGAATACGACGCAGTAGCCGAATACAGCCGTTAATGCCGCGTCGCCTATCTCCATTTTCGTGCCGCTGTCAGCCGTCTGAGCGGCAAGCAGTGTGAAATTTATCATAGTGTGAAGCCTCCTTACATTTCCTCAATGGTGTAAACTGCTTCATTCTCCTCCTGAGCCTTGCGGTCCTTGAGGAACTTCATTGTCTGGTCGGGGTAGCAGATGTAGCTCATTACATCCTCCTCGCAGCGGCAGAGGTCGCCGAGAGCGTCCTTGGCAGCTGTGAAGTCGTCGCCTGTGCGCTTTGCGTCCTCGATACGGCAGTCAACGGGCTCTGCGCCCTCGAGCACCTTGTCAAGGAGCTCCTGACTGATGGGAGCGGGAGCGATACCGTACTCGCCCTTGATGTAGTTCTTTACTTCCTTGGAGATGTTCTTGTAGCGCTCGCCGATGAGGACGTTCGTTACAGCCTGATTGCCCACCATCTGCGAAAGAGGTGTTACGAGCGGAGGATAGCCGAGGTCTGCTCTTACTGCGGGTATCTCTGCGAGTGCAGCGTCGAACTTATCCATTGCGTGCATATCCGTGAGGTTTGCTATCATATTCGAGAGCATACCGCCGGGAACTTTATATACGAGAGCCTGTGCGTCCGTAGCAAGGCTCTTGGGATTGAGCTGTCCGCTGTCTACGTACTTCTGCTTGATGGGCTTGAAGTAGTCGTTTACCTTGTTGATGATGTCCTCGTTGAGACCTGTCTCGATGCCGTACTGCTTGCAGGCGTAGAACATTGTCTCGGTAGCGGGCTGTGATGTACCGCCCGAGAAGCACGAGGTAGCTGTGTCGATGACGTCGATACCAGACTCGATAGCCTTTGTGATGGTCATATAAGCCATACCCGTTGTGCAGTGGGTGTGGAGAATGAGCGTCATATCGCCGATAGCGTCCTTGATGCCCTTGATGAGGTGCTCTGCCTCGTAGGGAGACATAGTACCTGCCATATCCTTGAGGCAGATAGTGTCAAAGCCCATTGTCTTGAGCTCCTTGCACATCTCGATGTACTTGTCAACTGTATGTACGGGGCTCTGTGTGTAGGAGATACAGCCCGAAGCTACGGTGTTCTTTGTGGCATACTTCTTGGTAGCCTCAAGAGCCGTTGCGATGTTCCTGAAATCGTTGAGCGCGTCGAAGATACGTATTACGTCGATACCGTTCTTGATAGAGAGCTCGATGAACTTCTCTACTACGTCGTCGTGGTAGTGCTTATAGCCGAGGAGGTTCTGACCTCTCAGGAGCATTTGCAGACGTGTGTTGGGAAGGTTCTTTCTCAGTCCGCGGAGTCTCTCCCACGGATCCTCGCCGAGGTATCTGAGACATGAGTCGAATGTGGCTCCGCCCCAGCACTCTACCGAGTAGTAGCCTGCCTTGTCCATATCCGCGAGGATACCCTCGTAGTCGGAATAGGGCAGACGGGTTGCCATCAGCGACTGGTTTGCGTCACGCAGAACAGTTTCTGTCAGTTGCACTTTTTTCATGTACAAGCCTCCTAAATTCTCAACTCTGCTGTGCAGAGATAGTGTACTTCTGACTCCCGAAGGAGTGTGCGGGTCGGGGTATCTTGCAAATGACCCAAATCAAAATTTATTATAACATATCTGAAAAAAATTTTCCAGTGTTTTTTCAAGTTTTTTTATTTATTTTATTCCTTTTCCGATATTTTTTTCATATAGCGCCAAAAAAGCAGTCCCTCCCGGGACTGCTCCTATGTCACCTTTTCTTCTTGAAACGTGGCATTATGCGCTTGATGTAGACCCTGTAGACAACATCAAGGTTGAAGTCGTACAGCAGGAATATGACGTTGCACAGCACCAGCAGGGCTATCGCGCCGTATCTGCCGAAGTCGCTCATATCCTCTATCATCTGCTTGATGCCGAAAATGTACACCGTCACGTAGAAAAAGCCTATCGCGCACGCGTTGAATACGAGCTGCTTCATTATCAGCCTTATCGGTCCGAAGCGTATCTTCTGCAAAAAAAACCGAAGCATGGGGTAGTGTCCGAACAGCATTATGAACAGCAGAGCCGCTTCCTTGTCGGCAGTGATGAACAGCGACAGCAGGCTCACCGACACGTATGTCACCATTGCCCAGCTTATGCTGACCTCCTCAACGATTATCAGCAGGAGGACTCCCGCGATGAGGGGAAGTATGATGTACAGCGGCGAGATTATACCCGCGAGGAACATCGTAACAAGGCACAGCGCCGATACTATCCCGCCGAGGGCTACCCTGTAGCTCTTATCCATTATCTGCCACAGCCTCTGCGTCCGAGCTCTCGGCGGGCTTCTTGCTGTGCTGTATGCCGTAGACTATCGCGGAGAGGAGCTTGTGCGGCACGAAGCGCGACGCGAACACTCCCGCTCTCACGCTGAATCCCGGGATAGCGATGAGCTGGCGGTCGAAAGCCTTTCTCAGCGCGTACTCTGCCGCATAGTCGGGAGTGATGGGCTTCACGCTGAACGATACGCCCGCGCGGTTGTTGAAGTTGGTGTCAACGGGTCCGGGACAGAGCACTGTTATGCTCACGTTCGACCTGTCGCGGCGGAGCTCCTCAGCTATTGCGAGGCTGAGCCTTACCACGTAGTTCTTCGAGGCGTAGTAGGACGAGAGGAGAGGTCCTGTCATAAAGCCCGCGGACGACGCTACGTTGAGGATCATGCCGTGGTCGCGCTCCTTGAAGTCGCGCAGGAAGAGCTTCGTGAGTATGTGTACCGCGACGATGTTGACGTCTATCATATTGAGCTCGTCGTCGAGGTCGGTCTTCTCGAATCTGCCGAATATGCCGTAGCCTGCGTTGTTCACGAGCATATCCACGCCCTTGTCCCTGCAGAACTCGTACACCCTGAACACGTCCTCGCGCTTTGAGAGGTCGGCGGTGATGGTCTCTACGCTTCCGAGCTCGGACCTGAGCTGCTCAAGTGCCGCTTCATTTCTCCCCGTGAGTATGAGCTCCCAGCCGCGGCTGCCGAGCTTCCTTGCCATACTTTTGCCTATGCCCGATGTTGCTCCTGTTATCAGTGCTTTCATATTTGTTACCTCATTTCTGTTTTTTCGAGTATTTCGGTTTTTACGGCGTCAATGCCGAATAAAAACAATGTCTGTTCGTAGTCGTTGGGGTCGGCGAAGTCGGATAGCGGTCTGTCTGCGTATTCGGGCAGGTATACCGTTATCTCGCTGTAGTGCTGCGTGAGGAAGGGCACGAAGCCCGCCGCGCACTCGCTCCCTATCAGGAGCAGTCGGCGGTCGTTGTTGACGTCGGTGGTTATCCTCACGAGCGGCTGCCTCTCGCCGAGATAGAGCCTGTACATATCGTCCGAGCCGAGGGCGTCCGTGTCGTACAGCGAGCAGTCATGCTCTCTGCCGTCGTTGCCGACGCTGACACATTCCGTGACCTGCGCTCCGTCGGGATATTCGTAAATATCGAGTATATCGGGCTCGCACTTCATATACAGCGTCCGCTTGTACAGGTCGCCGCGGTACTCGTTCGTGACGTGGCGTATCGTGTACTTGTCGAAGGATACGGGCTGCGAGCCGAGCTTCTGTATCACCGTCCTGTAAAGGCAGTATGCGCCGTACATCGTCCACTTGGTGTCGCTGCGGAGGTATATGCGGTCGTCGCTGAGCATTTTCATCAGGTTGTAGGCGTCTACGCGCCTGATATCGCCGCTGAGCTGCTCATAAAAGCGGTCGGTCTGCTGCTTCTCTGTCACACGTGAAAGGTGCGAGGGGAGCGCGTCGCCGTACACGCCCGCAGATGTAGGGACAGCGGCAAAGTATACAGCTCCGTTATAGCTGTCGGCAAAGGCGTTGACGATTTCCGCACATTTATCGGTGCTCTCGCGCTCGGAGATGTCGGCGGCGATGAGGCGGTCGTCCGCGATATAGACGCTGTTGACGATACTGCCGCTGATACCCGAATCTATGCGCGAGCCCACAGAACGCCAGCTGTCGCTGAATGCGAAATGCTGCGCGGCAAGGGAGCTCAGTCCGCTGCCGAAGCCGCCGTCTGCTATATTATCCCACGTCAGCGCGGGAATAACCGTTTTTTCGCTGTTATCGCACGGAGCAAGGGATGCCGCTCCGAAGAATGCGATGAAGGTCAGCACCGCCACCGCGGTGAGCTTGCTTGTGATATTCTTCATATTCCGCCTCCTATAGCCTCAGCAGAAGCATTCCCGAGCTCCCCGACGACGATATCAGAGCCGTGCAGACCGCCAGCAGAAGCACCATCACTGCGGGCGTTACCGCGGAAAATATCTTCCTCAGCAGCTGTCTGCCCGAGCGGACGAGCATATTCCTGAACAGGTCCGTCGAGGCGTACATCGTCACGAGCAGCACCACGAGGTAAGACCTCAGCAGATACAGCGTGAGCCCGTCCGTCAGCGAGCGGTTGCCGCCTATCATCGCGAGCAGGTACGCCAAGCCGTCCGATACGGTGTCGCTCGCGAAAAATACAGAGAATACCGTCACGAGCAGGAATGTGTATATGATGCCCGTAGCCTTGAGCATACGGGAGTTCCTCAGCTTGTTCTCGACTACTATCGCCGTGCCCATAAGTGCTCCCCACAGGGCAGAGCTCACGGTAAAGCCGTACCAGAAGCCCGTGACTGTCCACGCGCCGATGAAGATGAGCTTGTTGAGATAGCGGTTCCTCATCGACGAAGCAAAGGGCTTCGTGATGTAGTTGCGGAACCAGTGTATCACCTGAACGTGCCACTTCGCCGCGAAGTAGCGGATACGGCTGCTGAACATCGGGTAGTTGAAGCTCTGCGGGAATCTGAAGCCGAAACAGTAGCCTATGCCTACACCCATATCGGCTATGCCCGAGAGCGTGAAGTACAGGCAGAGCACATACGCCGTTATTCCGAGCCATGACGTGACCGCGGACAGGTCGCGCGTATCATACGACCTGACGGCTATGTACAGCGCATAGAGAGTGTCCGCTGCGAGCACCTTCTTCGCAAGTCCCTTGATGAAGAGAGTAAGTCCCTTGCCGAGCTCCTGTATGCCCGATCTTCGGCTGTTCATAATACGCCTGAATGTGTCGTAGCGGAGAACGGGTCCCATAAGCAGGCGCGGGAACATCATTATATAGAGCGAGTAGCGGACGATGCTCTTCTCGGAGTGCAGCCGCCCGTTGAAAACGTCGATGAGGTAGCCGAGCGCCGACAGCGTGAACAGCGATATCCCCACGGGGAAGAAGCCCTCGTGGAGCCTCAGCGCTCTGTATACCACGGAGAAGCGCTCCGTGCGGAATGAAAACAGTACGAAGATGTCGAACATCATTCCGAGTGCGAACGGGATGAAGCACAGTACAGCGCTCTTTTTCCGCAGCGCGTCCGTGAGACGCGCCGCCGCGTAGTTAAACAGTACATACGCCGCTATGCATATGAGATAACGCACTCCGAAAAATGAGCAGAATACCATACTCAGCAGCAGGAGCATGACCTCCTTCAGCCTCTTCGGCGTTATATGGAACAGTATCAGCGATACCGGAAAAAAGCCGTAAATGAACAGGAGACTGCTATATTCCATTGTCTTCCTCCTTCAGCTCATTTACCTTCTCCGCGAGCTCCGCCGCCGTCATCATCGTGCCGAGCACCTCCGTCAGCGCGGTCGCCGAGAGAAGCGAGGGCAGTCCGAGCTTCTTCTGTAAGCGTCTGCGGAGCTCGCTGCTGTTGCTTGCGCCGCTCAGTCCGAGCTCGTACAGCGTCAGCTTCGTTATATCGGGCGGAGCCGTGCGCTCGCCTGCCGTTATGCCCGCCTTCTCAAATGCCGCAAGAAGTGTCGCTTTGTCGATGCCCTCGACCCCGAGCTTGCCCTCCGCAGACGGCTTGACCTTGCGCTTTTCCTTGCCGAATATGTCGGGGATATAGACGTTCTTCACGCTCCCGCTCTTTATCGCGCCCTTGATGTAGCCGCGTATGCGTCTGCCTGCGCTGTCGGAGTCGGTGAGTATGATTATGCCCGTCTTTTCCGCATAGTAGCGTATCAGCCCGAGCTTTTCCTCGTCCTTGAATATGCCGAAGCCGCCCGTTACGATTATCACAGCGTCCACTATCGAGCAGAGCTTTATCTTGTCATATTTGCCCTCGACGATAATGGCTTCGTTTATCTTTATCATCGCTTCCTCCCCTGCGTACCGAGAGAGAGCATTCGCACTATCGCCTGCTCTATCGCGACGCGCGGGTCAACAGGCGAGGAATTGAGCTTGACCGTCGTGTCGCGCAGTATCACGAGACACGCCCGCAGACGCTCGAGCCCGAACTTGCCCGAATCACGGTAGGCGTTCCTTATCGCGAAGGCTCGCTTGCCGTACTTGAAATCCTCAGCCGCCGTATCTGCGGGAACTCCCGCACGCTTAGCGCACTCGGCGCGGTACATATCGAGGAATACGCTCGTTATCGCGTAGAGCACCTCTCCCCTGTTGTCGCTGTCGAGGTTGAGCTGCTCGACGGCTTCAAATGCGGCTTTGGCGTTCCTTGCGGCAACTGCGTTCGCGAGGGTGTAAGCGGTCGTGTCGTTCTGCACGTGGACGAGCTCCGCGAGCATATCCGAGGTTATCTCCCTGCCGTCAGCGTAGGCACAGAGCTTCTCGACCTCGCCCTGTATGGTGAGCTCGTCGCAGAGGCACATCTCCGCGAGCTCCTTGGCGTTGGCGACCGATATAGAGCCGCCCCTTGCCGCGACCTTGTCCACGATAAGCTTCGAGAGCTCTACCGAGGTCTTCATCGCCGATTCAACGACAGTGCCGTTCTTGAGTGCGAAGTCCGCGAGCTTCTTGTTCTTGTCGGTGATGATAGTCTCGCCCGACCTGAAATCGCGGCGCACCGCTACCTCAAAGCCCGTGACGTTGAATATCACGACGGTGTAGTCGGGGATATCCTTTATCGCCTCGAGAAGCGGCTTCGTGAAGCTGTCGGCTGTCCTGCCGCGCATATCGTCAACAGGCTTCTCGCAGTTGTAGTCGTTTATCAGTATGCAGTTGTAATCCGACATCATCGGAGCCGTCTGCACCATATCGTACAGCTCGGACATATCGAGCGCATTACCGCTAAGCTTCGTGAGGGCGATGTCGGCGTTGTCTCCGAGTGCCGTCTTTATCACGAGCGAGGTCGCCTTCTCGACGCCTGTCACGTCCGCTCCGAATATGTAGTAGACCCTGCTGAGTCCGTCCTTTTTAAGAGCCGCTGTAAGCCCTTTTACATCTGTTTTCGGCATTACAGCCTCCTTATCCTGTATTCTCCGCCGCGGGAGACAACTATCTCGAAGTCGTTGCCCGACAGCATTTCATCATCTGTTTCATCGGTATAAACAGCACCGCGCTCGGGTACTGTGTCCGCCCTCCGTCTGCCGTAGTACACGGTCACGCCGCCGCGTTCGCTTTCATCTGAGGCAGGCACGAATGAAATCTCCCTGCCCTCATACCTGACGGTCAGCTCGCCGCCCTCGTAGGACAGCTCACAGCCGCCGCTTTCGACGGTGACGGAGTCTCCCGCTGTCTGAGCGTCGCCGCAGTATACCTTAGTATTGCCCGTGACCACCTTCGTGTAGGCAGGGAAGAGCTCCAGCTCCTTCTCGTAGGTCGAGTAGCCCGACTGCACGTTCTTCGTCAGAAGTACCGTATCCGCCGAAGCTATGCCGTTTACCGTCAGGTACTTTCTCACGTATTCAGCCGAGCGGTAGTGTCCGCTGAGGTCAACTATGTCCGCGTGTCCGCCGTGTGTGACCACAACAGCGGCATTGCTCCCCGAGCCGAGAACTGCCGCGCGGAAGCTGTTCCTGCGGACTATGCCCGTCACCGCAGAAGCCGCCGTGAACAGCGCTATCGTGCACGCCGTCATCAACGCGAGAGTGCGTCTGTCCCTGCGGAAGATGAATACTACGATTACGACTGCCGCGGATATGAGAAGAAGTCCGCTGAGAAGTCCCGTATCGTCGGAGGTGTGGAATATCGGCACGGAGGCGACGGCGTCGGATATGAGCAGTATCAGCCTTATAACTCCCGCCGCTATGCGCAGCACGGGCAAAAGCCCGAATGTCAGCAGGTGCACGAGTCCGCACACCATAGCGACAGTGCACATCGGGAGCAGCAGGATATTCGCAAACGGCGAGACGAGCGAGGTCTCGTCGAAATAGTACATACACAGCGGGAATACCGACAAGGTCGTGCATATCGAGGCAGTAAGCACTATACTGCACCTCTGCCATAGGGTATCGCTGTCCATTTTCGCCGTCATATAGGGCGCGAACACCGCAACGCCCGCCGTACCCGCTATCGACAGCATAAAGCCCGCGCTGTACACGCAGTAAGGGTCGTGCATAGCTATCAGCAGCACCGCGACTGCGAGCGAATTGAGCGGGTCGCTCTGCCGCCTGAACAGCTGTGCCGAGTACATTATATCGAGCATTATAGCCGCTCGCAGCGCCGAAACGGGATAGTTCGCGAGAGCTATGAGCGCGATGATGAGCACGTTAACTGCCGCAAATGCTGCGAACCTGTTCACGTGCAGTCTTTTCAGCAGAAGCATTATCAGTGCCGCTATTATCGAGACGTGAAGTCCCGACACCGCGAGCACATGACCGATTCCCGTCCTGTACAGCGCTGAGCGCGTGCTGCCGTCGAGGTAGCGCTTCTCGCCGAAAACCATTCCCGCGAGGAAGCCTCCGCAGTCATCGCCCATTTCGGCGCGGAACTCCGCGACGGTGCGCTCACGGAAGTCCCTGAGTGCACGCCTCAGCATAAAGCCGTCCTTATGACGGACGGAGACGTCCTTCACACGTGTGGCATTGAGCGCTATATGGCGGGACTTGTAGACTGTCTCGGCGTCAAAGAGGTAGTCGCTCTCGGGAGCGGCAAAGGTGCACTCGCCTATCGCTACGGTATCGCCGAGGTCGGCACCGATGTCGTCGCTGAACCAGCTCACACGCGTCAGCCGACCGTTTCCCATTCGCCCGTACAGCGTATAGGACACGCGGTCGCCGTCGTAGCGCACGGCGTCCTCGACCTCGCCGACATAGCTGTCGGTCTGCCCGCTGTAAACCTGTGCGGGAAGGTACACTGCATAGCTGTAGAAAAGGCTCATAAATACAGCAATGGCGAAAAAGCCGCCGATGACGGAATAATCCGCCTTTGTGAAGCTCTTACGTCTGCCGTACAGCACTACGAGCACCGCCGCAGCCGCATACATCAGCACGCCCTTCGCGTCCATAAAAAATGAAGCGAAAAACAAGCCCGACATATATGCTGCTGCCGCTCCGATAATTTTCCGCTTCATATGTACTTATTTAAAGAAAAGAGGCAGCTTCTCGAGGAAGATTATATCCGTTCTGTCCGCAGCGTCGCCCTCCGCGAGCACAGCCGCCTTTGTGGCGATATCTCCGCCCGCAGCCTCAACAAGCTTCTCGAGCGCTGTGAGCGACTCGCCCGTGCTTATCACATCGTCGGCGATGAGCACGCGCTTTCCGCGTATCATCTCAGCCTTGTCGCCCGAGAGGTACAGCGTCTGCTCGGCGGCGGTGGTTATCGACTTCACCTTTACCGATATCGGGTCGGACATATAGAGCTTCACCGATTTTCTCGCGACAACGTAGGGCTTGCCGCTCTGACGAGCCATTTCGTAGCCGAGCGGTATGCCCTTCGATTCAGCGGTGAGTATCACGTCGAAGTCGGGACACTTCTTCAGCAGCTCCCGAGCCGACGCGACGGTTATCTCCACGTCCGAGAACATAATGAAAGCCGCTATATCGAGCTTATCATTGAGCGGGCAGAGCGGGAGCTCACGCTCCAGCCCCGCTATCTTCATCCTGTAGGTCACAGCCATGGCGTCCCCCTTATTCGGTCTTGCCGAGGGACTCGGGTCCCCAGCCCATCTTCACGCCTGCGAGCATATGGAAGTGCATATGCTTCACGGTCTGACCTGCGTCGTCGCCGCAGTTGTTGATTATGCGGTAGCTCTCGATGCCCTCTGCCTTAGCTATCTTTGCGGCAGCCTCGAACACCTTCGCTACGAGAGAGGAGTTCTCCTCCGTGATATCATTTGCGCTCGCGATGTGAGCCTTCGGGATTATGAGGTAGTGTACGGGAGCTATGGGAGCGATGTCCTTGAAGCTGTAAACGTACTCGTCCTCGTATACCTTTGTGCTGGGTATCTCGCCGTCGATTATCTTGCAGAATAAGCAGTCCATAACAATACTCCTTTACTTTATGATGTTGGATACAACGCTCTCGAACTGTGCAAGAGCCTCGTCTATCTTGCTGATGTCGCCTGCGCCTGCCATAGCGCCGTCAGGCTTTCCGCCGCCCTTGCCGCCTGTCAGAGCCGCTATCTCGCGGACGATAGTGCCCGCATTGCCGCCCTTGGCAACAGCCTCCTTGGTGCATACGCAGTAGAATGTGCCCTTCTCGCCGACTGTGCCCGCGAACAGAGCTATCACAGCCTCGTTCCTGTCCTTTACGCTGTCGCCGAGCTTGCGGAGCGCGTCGGGAGCTGTGCCGTCAAGTCTCGCAGATACGAGCTTAACACCGCCGACCTCCTTCGCGTTGTCAAAGAGAGAAGCTGTCTTTGCGTTCGCTATCTGCTGGTTGAGGCTCTCGAGCTTCTTGTCCTTCTCCTTGAGCTCGGCAGCCGCAGCTGCACACTTCTCCGGGAGCTCATTCACGTTGGCGAGCTTGAGTGCCTTCGCAGAGCGGATTATAGCGTCCTTGTACTCGTTGAGCAGAGCCATTACGCCGAGACCTGTTACAGCCTCGATACGTCTTACGCCCGCCGCTACGGAGCTCTCGGAAACTATCTTGAAAAGTCCTATCTGCGCGGTATTCGATATATGTGTACCGCCGCAGAACTCTATCGAGCTGTCAGCAGTTACTACTCTTACGGTGTCGCCGTACTTTTCGCCGAACAGAGCCATTGCTCCGAGCTTCTTCGCTTCCTCTATCGGGAGCTCCTGCATTGTTACGGGTACGGACTTCATTATCTCGGCGTTTACGAGCTCCTCGACCTTAGAGATCTCCTCGGCTGTCATTGCGGAGAAGTGGTTGAAGTCGAAGCGGCAAGCGCTCTCGTTGACGAGCTGACCTGCCTGATGTACGTGGTCGCCGAGCACCTGACGGAGCGCATACTGGAGCAGATGAGCAGTCGTGTGATTTCGCATTATAGCCCATCTGCGCTCTCTGTCGATAGCTGCAGTGACCTTGTCGCCCTTGCGGAGCGTGCCCTGCTCTATCGTTGCGATGTGGAGGAAGTGTCCCTCGGACTTTATTGTATCAGCTACGGAAGCGATGTTCTCGCCGCTGATTATCGAGCCTGTATCGCCTACCTGTCCGCCGCTCTCGGCATAGAAGGGAGTAACGTCGAGCACGATGACAACGTCGTCACCCTCGTTTGCGAACTCGACCTCAGCACCGTCCTTGTAGATAGCGAGGACTTCCGCGCCCTCTGCCTCGAAGTCGGTATAGCCTGTGAATACGGTCTTGGGAGCATCAACCTTTATGCTGTTGTCAGCCCACGACGAACCAGCCTTTGCAGCGTGGTCAGCCTTTGCGCGGGCTCTCTGCTCCTTGGCGAGCTCGGTGAAGCGCTCGCGGTCAACGGTCAGCCCCTTCTCCTCGCATATCTCCTCTGTGAGGTCTATCGGGAAGCCGTATGTATCGGAGAGCTTGAATGCGTCGTCGCCCGAGAGGACTGTCTTGCCCTCTGCCTTGAGTGCGTCCGTGAAGCCGTTGAGCATCTCCGTGCCCTTGTCGATGGTCTTGGCGAACGCCTCCTCCTCGACGCCGATTATCTTCTTGATGTAGTCACGCTTCTCGGCAAGCTCGGGGTAAGCCGTCGCGTTCTCATTTATAACAGTGTCGCATACCTCGCAGAGGAAGGGCTTGGTAATGCCCAAGAGTCTGCCGTGGCGAGCCGCTCTTCTCAGCAGTCTGCGGAGAACGTAGCCGCGTCCCTCGTTCGAGGGCATAATGCCGTCACCGACCATAAACGTCGTACTTCTGATGTGGTCGGTGATAACGCGGAGGGAAACGTCCGTCTTGTGGTCTGTCTTGTACTCAACGCCTGCAATGCGCGAGATGTGCTTCATTATGTTCTGAACAGTGTCGACCTCGAAGATGTTGTCCACGTTCTGCATTACGCAGGCAAGTCTCTCCAGACCCATACCAGTGTCGATGTTCTTGTTCTTCATCTCGGCGTAGTGACCCTCGCCGTCGCTGTCGAACTGGCTGAATACGAGGTTCCATATCTCAATGACACGGTCGCAGTCGCTCGCCTGCTCGAAGCTCTCGAACGGACCGTAAGCCTCGCCGCGGTCGAAGTGTATCTCAGAGCAGGGTCCGCACGGACCTGAGCCGTGCTCCCAGAAGTTGTCCTTCTTGCCGAGGCGGATTATCCTGTCGTGAGGGATACCGATGTTGTTCTCCCATATCTGCTCAGCCTCGTCGTCGCTCTCGTATATGGTTATCCAGAGGCGGTCTGCGGGAATTTCGAGCACCTTTGTCAGGAACTCCCACGCCCAGTCGATAGCCTCGGGCTTGAAGTAGTCGCCGAATGAGAAGTTGCCGAGCATTTCAAAGTATGTACCGTGACGCGCCGTCTTGCCGACGCTCTCGATATCGGGAGTGCGGATGCACTTCTGGCAGGTAGTCACTCTCACATTCGGAGGTGTAGCCTGTCCGAGGAAGAACTTCTTCAGCGGAGCCATACCCGAGTTGATGAGCAGGAGGCTCTTGTCTCCCTGCGGCACGAGCGATGCGCTCGCCATTCTCGTATGGTTCTTGCTCTCGAAGAACGAAAGATACTTTTCACGTAAGTCGTTAAGACCTGTCCACTGCATAAAAATGATCTCCTTTTATAAATGTTTTACGGGACAAAATATAAAAAGCCCCGCCGCCAAATGGGACGAAGGCTCTCGTGGTACCACCCAAATTCAAAGGAGCATACTGCCCCTTCCTCGTTAGTCCTTAACGCGGACACACGCCGCAGTTTCCCGCGGAGGCTCGGGGTAAGCACCTGCCCTGCGCCTGAAAGCTCGCACCTGCCGCTTTCTCTCTGAAAGGCGCGCCAAAGCAGTCAATCCCGTCGACGCCATACACGTATATTATATATCCGCGGGCATGAAAAGTCAAGAGCTTTTTCGTTTTTTTCGCTCAAATCAGCAAAAAAGCACCCGCCGAAACAGGTGCTTTGTCTCATTATTCGTGGAGCTTTGCCTTTGTGAGAGGAAGGTCGGCTGCCTTTTCCATAAGGTAAAGAGCATCTATATCATTTGATGTCGTATATGCCAACCAAAAAGACGGTACATGCTTACCTTCATCCCCAAAATTCGGGAAATCTAAATATGCGTAATATGCTTTATAATAAATCGTTATATCACCATAACAATTGAATGTGCCTGTTCGACAAAGAGCGGGAAATCCTAAAAACTCCACTTCGGTACTGGAATCCACTGCAACTTTTGAAAAATCTCCGTTTGTATCTTGTTTACATTTACGATACATAAAAGGCTGCATATTAAAAAGTAATTCTTCAGGCAATTCATCAAGCGTGTGTCCTTGTGACACATCCTGTAATTTTTCATCAAAGTCGAAATCCATTCCATAATACACCGGAGCACTCTCTGAACCACCGGTCAGACAAATCATACCGGTTCTATCAATTACATCATCAACTTCCCATCCCTTGGGAAACGGCATATCAATACCATTCCAGTTATGATACTCCCCCACTTCCAAAGAAACCGATGATTCTGTCTCTTGAGTATTCTCTTCCTGTTTTGCTTCCGTCTCCTGCTGAGCTGCCGCTGTTGTCGCAGGGGCGTCATTCTTGCTGCTCTCGGACGAGCCCGCAGCGCTTCCGCAGCCTGTCAGCATAACTGCCGCCATAGCGACAGCAAGTATACTCTTTTTCATTCCAATTCTCCTCCTGTAAATGTTAACAAATTTACAAGAAAAATTATATCATACGAATACAGTTTTGTCAAGCACCTTATGTAAAAGATATCATTAATACATTTCATATTATTTCCCTGATGTCGTGTCACCGCTTCATAAATGACGACAAATACGGCATTATAAGTGACGCTCCGTGTTGTACGCACAGGGCGTCTGTTCATTTGAGCGCTTCGGGAACATAATTCATTTGTTTCTCGCAATTTATACCATAAATTTACGGGGTATTTATTGCGTCCGAAAGGAGCTTCCAAGCGTCCCTGCCCTCGATATCAGGCACTTCCTCCGTAAGAGGCTTGATGTCCCTCTGAGTGGAGAAAAATCCCGGTATGCTCCCCTTTTTTCAAGGACAGCTCTTGCGGGTCTGTATTGCCTTCGGGACGCTCGGACTTTACCGATACTTTTTTATTTTTCTCTGCACCCATATTGTGCTTCACCGAGGTATTATATACGAACGCAAAAAATCTCACATCAAACGGAGGGACAATTATGCCAAAAGCTGAAAAAAAACGTACTATCGAGATCGACAAGAAAAACATCGCCGAGGAGCTCACCAAAATACAGAAGAGCAGGAAAAATGCCGAGCTGCCCGAGCTTTTCAATATGGCTCAGTCGGCGATAGCTCTTTGCAACGCTCAGTATCTCGAGGAGGAAGAGCGAAAGAAGAAGCGGGAAAAAGAAAAAAGATATGCAGCATATTTATATCTGGTACTTGTTAAAAAAATGCAGGAAATTGAGGAATACGCTGCAAAATACCAAGGCACTCCCTATGCCGATAGGTTCAAGGGTATCTCAGCCAAGTATCTGCCAAGAGCTTTAAAGGCAATGTCCGACACCGAAAATTTGGAAGCAGAACAGAAGGTTAACAGCATTGAGCTGGCTGCCGAGGATTCACTGCTCAAGGAGTGTCAGCAAAAGCTCAGATCTGATGATGCAAACAAGCCCGCAGCTGATAAAGCAGACACAAATGCTCCTTCCGTCAAGAATCAGTCTAAGACAAACCTTAGGCAGAAGAGCTTCAATGAGCAGAAGGCGGAGTTCTCTGACACGATCGCAAGAATGCTCGCAGTTCAGATAATCTCCAATACTATCAAGAGTATCAAGGTCGGTATGGAGGAGATGGGCGATGTCATAACAAATGAGGACATTAATAAAATGACCGATGAAATGCTCACCAAGGAAAGAATAGAAGACTATACCGAAATGATAAAGGGAAGAGACGATTTTACTCATATGATGAGCGGCGTAACCACCGTCGAAAAGCTCGATGCCCTCAGGGACAAGGCGCTTGACGGAAGCGGAAAGCAGCTCAAGGATGAGCTGTTCAAGGCAGGACAGGAACTCATAAAGAAGGATATGCAAAAAGAACAGGCTGCAAAGCAGGCTGCAAAAAAGCTTGAAGAGCAGGCAGGCATAAGCAAGAAGGATATCCCTGACGGTCCCGTGCTAAGGACTTTATGAACAACTGATAATACTCTTGATGCTTCTGCACACGGAGAATTACACAATGAATGAAAAGGATATAGAATCTGCGTTGAAGGCTCTCGGCGAGCAGGTGCCGAAGCCTGCGGAGATGACAGTAGAAAATATGGTCAGGACCGTAGATCTGCTTGGGAAGGAACGGGCTCGGCGTACCGAAAAGACCGCTGAGCCGCTCAAAAAAGAGAATACCCGCGAGCTCTCGAAGCCTGAAAAGAAAAAAGGCAGGATCCTCTGATGAAGCGGCTCTCGAAGACTTAACGTCAGTCAGTAACGTATACAGTAAATGAACCGACCTCGCAATTCGTGCGGAGTCGGTTTTTCTTTAAGTCGTATGCTCTGATTTGCACAGTAAAGGATAGCGGGTAATATCTGAATACATAATCAGGTCATATCTCAACGGTGAAAAAGTTGAACAGATTGCAAAATCGGCAAAAGTTTCAAAAAGTGCGATTTACTCATGGATAAGGCAATACAACGGAAAGCGCGATAATATCGCCAGCGAAGTGACTGAACTTAAAAAGGTAGTTGAACGTCAGCAGCAGATGATAGAGATACTCAAGACGGTTGGTTGTTTAGTAGGTGCACCGCTTAAAGAAAAGCTGTCCGCAATGGAAAAGCTGTATGGGAAATACAATAATCATCTTCTGTGCGAGACGTTGGAGGTGGACAGAGGAACTCTCCTTAACCACATCAAACGCAATAAAGGCGAGGATAACTGGTATAATCAGCGTCGTGAGGAGTTGAAGATTCAAATACAGAAGCTCTTTGAAGAAAACAACCAGATCTATGGTTCAAAGAAGATAACGGCGCTATTGAAAAAGCAGTATGTTAATGTTAGCGAGGAAATGGTCAGAGAGCTTATGAATGAATTAGGCTTGAAGAGTATACGAACCAATTCAAAAAAGGAATGTGTCAAGGAGAAACGGAAGCGGAACATACATAAACAGCAGTTCAATGCCGATGCTCCAAATAAAGTTTGGGTGAGCGATGTTACTGTTTTCAGTTATGGCGATTACTATTATTACATATGTGCGATAATTGACCTGTTTTCCCGTAAAGTTGTTGCATACGGTATCAGTAAGCATAACAGCACTCAGATTGTAAAGTCGACTATGAAAAGAGCGATTACAGCAAGAAAGCCGTCACCCGGTTTGATTTTTCACACGGATAACGGCAGTAATTTCTGTTCGAGGACTTTTGAAAAATATCTGAAGGAAAATGAGATAGTACATTCGTTTTCACGCTCAGGCACTCCTCACGATAACGCAGTTGCGGAATCATTCTTTTCTTCGTTAAAGCGGGAGGAGCTGTACAGAAGGAAAATAAACAGTGAAGCTGAGCTTTACAGGATAATTAATAAATATATCAATTTCTATAATTCTGAACGTCTTCATTCAGCTAATCACTATAAATCTCCTGATGAATATGAAGATGAGTATAATAAAAAGTGAAAAAAGTGCAGATTACTTCAATTTTTGTTTTCTGAATTCAGATTTTTAGTCGTATCATAACCAAAATTTCCAAATAAGCAGAAAAGCCGTGATTGCCAACATATCGGTAACAACAGCTTACAAATGAAAAACCTTTCTGAACGTGCGGGTTCAGAAAGGTTTAGTCATATCATATGGTGAGACATGAGGGATTTGAACCCTCGACCCTACGCTTAAAAGGCGTATGCTCTACCGACTGAGCTAATGTCTCAGAGCACATATAATTATATCAGAAATGCACTTTTTTGTCAAGGTGCAATACCATTTTTGCTGTAATTTTTATAATAATCTTATACCTTGTGGGATATTTAGTGCAAATTGACGATTTTGTGCGTGTGCCTTGACTTTTTAGCTCAAACGTGATAAAATAAATACTGTTGTGAATGTGCTTGTAGCTCAGCTGGATAGAGTGACTGGCTACGAACCAGTAGGTCGGGGGTTCGAATCCCTCCAGGCACGCCAGCGCCAATGGGGCGCGCGCAGTTTCGCGGTTCAGTTTTACTGAGCCGCGAATTTTTTATTCCGCATTCCATAACGAATAAAAATCGGAGTGGTGATATTTAGATGAACATATATGAATTCATGAGCAGGCTGTATCCTGCCGTAACCGACAGCGAAAAAAAAGCAGGCAATATCCATTATTATGCTCAGAGCAGTATCACCTGCTACGTGATAAAAGGTGAGCACGGCGACTTGCTCATAGACACGGGAATGCCGCAGGTATGGGACGGTCTGAACCGCTGGCTTGAAGGCTTCGATGTCAGGTATGTTCTGCTGACGCACGCTCACGCCGACCACGACTGGAATGTGAGAAAGCTCCAGCGGACAGGAGCAAAGATACTGCTTTGCGAAAGAGACAAAACGCTTCGCCGAAATTATATGTCGCAGAGGGTAAAGCCGACATTGCCGAGGTATACATTCCGAAATTACACACAGTGGATAAACGGAAGCATATTCAGAAGTCCTGCGTATGATGCTGACTATTATTTCGGCAGCAGCGAGCGCGGTTTGCTGCGTGAACTCGGATTTTCTGCCGATATAGTGCCGCTTCCCGGGCATACATTCGGCTCGGTCGGTGTTATGGGCAATGGAGTCCTCTACTGTGGAGATGCTTTCACCGCACTTTGGAAACGTCCTGACATAACTCCTCATGCGGTCAGTCCGAAGCTGATGCGAAAGTCCCTCGAACGAATAGCTGCGCTCTCGCCTGAGTGGTTAGCGTGCGGACACGGGCTGCCAATGAGGTTTGAAAAGGCTTTGCCTGTAATTGAAGAATATCTCAGTAAGAACAAATAGAATTTGGAGAAAAGAATATGAAAACAAAGAAACGTATCCTGTTTGCCGCTTTAATACTGCTTTTGCTGTCGGCGTTGACCGTCTGCTTCTTTCAGTTCACGCAGTGCGGCTATCTGATGACAATTCCGTACAGGGCGTCATTCACTGAAATTGACGAGCACGTTTTCGTCAACAAAAACAATTCTATGAACAGCGAGGAGATACTCTCCCTTATCGGTCAGGCTAAAGAGCGTGACGAGGCTTTTTTCGGAGAGCTGCATTTTACAGATGATACATACTTCATTTTCTGCGATGACGAGAAGCTCCTCGGAAAGCTCGGTGAAGACCACGCAGCTGTTACTCCGAGCGTACTGCTGAAAAAGCATTATATCTGCATATCCGATGACTACCTCGACCTCGATATCCTCGCGCACGAGATAACTCACGCGGAGCTTCATACCCGTCTTTCGCGTAGCGCTCTGAAAAGGATTCCGACATGGTTCGACGAGGGACTTGCCACGCAGAATGACTACCGCGAGATGTACAGCGAGGAGCAGTGGGTCAGTCAGACCGACAACGGGAAGAATACAATCGCTCCCGAAGATATGGACACTCCGCAGGAGTTCTATGCAGGCGAAAAAGAGGACAGGCGCTTCCGCTATCTGAATGCAAAGCACGAGGTGTCGGTGTGGATGAAAGCACACGGACAGCAGGGCTTGCTGGAGCTTATAGATAAGCTCAATGACGGAACGGATTTCAATACTCCATATGAAGAATAAATAGAATGCCCCGCTTCAGAAAAGCGGGGCATTCTATTGGCGTTACTGTTTACACACTTCATTTATTATTACCGAGTGTTGGCTGTGCGGTGGTGTTTTTGGTCATTTCCTTTTTCTGCTCCATAGACTTGGCATAATCCCCCTTTATCTTCTCCTGCTGCTGTATCCTCTGCTTTTCGTGAAGGGCGTTCTGCATAAATTTTCCGTAGAAGTTTTCGCCTTTTGTTTTGATCATGTCATCGACCATTCTGTCGAGTGCGCCAATTGAGGTACCGCCGTAGCTCAGTACAGTGTCCTTGAATGGTTTGCTTTCAAGAATCCTCACCGCCTCGTTATTAAAGGTAATGTCATTTGGTTTGTCACCCTTTTTCTCATGTATCTTTGCGTTTATAAACAGCGCGGTAAGATTAAGCACACCTCTTTTAGCAGCCTCATACTCCATATTGCCAAGCTCATTCTTACCATTCTCCAGGCTTTGGATGTATACATTCGGGTCATGACTGAAGTGGTAATCATATTCTACACCGCTCTGCTCTGTCCCCTTTTCGGGCTCGTTATTCTCCTTTTCAGGCTCGTCTGTCTCTATTTCGGGCTCATCTGTCTCTATTTCAGTCTGCTCGGATTCCTTTGCGGCATCTTCTGAAGTATTGCTTTTTGCCTCTTCAGCAAGGCGTTTTCTTTCCTTGGCAGCCTCCATTTTCGGGTCGGGCTGGAATTCCACACCCATTTCCGTAAGCTTCTCCTCAATGGCACTGATAAGATTCAGGCTCGACTCATAGCGATGCCTGCCCATAGGAGTTTTGGGGCGCCAGTTCATATCATCGTATTCCACACCCGCCTCTTCTCTCTTTGAGCCTGCGTATTTCATCGCTTCTTCTCTGGTCTTGAGCATGGACTTTATGACCGCCGCGTTGGCTTCTTCAAACTTATCGGTGACATTTATGGAATGGGCTATCTGCATATGCATATCGTGGTATGCGTTAACGAGAGCCTTGTGCTGACCTGATGAGCCTCTCAAGCCTAAAAAGCCCTTATCCTCAAGACCGACAGATGCCATTTCCATCTTTGTGTTGAGGTCTCTGAGGAATTGTCTTTCGTTCTCGGGGCGGTAAATGCTTTCTTTCTTGGTCTTTGACTTAGTCTTGCCTGTCTCCGGCTCGGTCTCACCTTTTTCCGGCTTGGTCTTGCCTTTTTCCGGCTCGGCCTCGCCCTTTTCTGACTTTGTCTTATCGGGAGCTTCCTTTTCATTTGCTTTCTTTTTTTTAGCTTCAAGAGCATCCATGGCTGGGATATCCCTCTCAATATCCCAAGTGTTAGGTGTGATGCCCATCATGCCACCAATAAGAGCAACTGCCTTCTCATATTCATCATTGTCGACTGCATCGACTCCTGCATTGTAGTTGTTTTTCTTTTTAAATGGTATTTTGGGATTGTTATTATCTGCGTTGCTTCTTTCGTTGAGCCAGTCAAAGAAGCCCTCAAGCTTGTTAAGCCCCTGCTCGACCGTCTTTTCGTCATCAGAGCAAAGATCGCCGATTCCGCTTACGATCCTCTTGGTCTTTTCATCCTTGTTGAAATAGCCTTTTTCGTATGCAGTCTTGTAGCTTTCATGCATCCTGATAAGTGTATACTTATCCCATTGATCAATTTCAAGTACCTCTGCAGCTGTCATTTTTCTTGGCATAGATCATCACTCCTAATATTTATCTGAAAATCAGATGACTGAATAACATTCTCTGATAATAATACCCCTGAAATCATATAAATGGTTGCATAAAAAATTTCTTATCAAGTATCGGAATCCGCAAAGCTCAAAACGCCTCGGCTCTGTCGGTGCATATACGAACCGATAGCAGATAAATCATCAGATAGGCTATTGACAAGTACTGTCATATCTGCTATACTGTATATAAGATAATATATACGATGTGGCAAAGGAGACGCTATGGATATCATAATAAAGAATAAGTCCGAGCTGCCGATATATGAGCAGATAGAGCAGCAGATAAAGGCTCAGATACTCGACGGCACCCTCGCTGAGAACGAGCCTATGCCCTCTATGCGGCAGCTCGCACGCGACCTCAAGATAAGCATAATCACGACGACGCGCGTCTACAATGACCTCGCAGACGCGGGCTTCCTTGTCTCGGCAGCAGGCAAGGGCTTCTTCGTAGCTCCGCGCACGGACGAGCTCCTGCGCGAGCGGATGCTCTTTGAAATGGAGGACAGCCTGCTGAAGGCGGTCGAGAGCGGACGTAGCATAGGGCTCACAGACGATGAGATAGCCGACGCACTTAAAAGGATAATGGAGGAATAAATATGGAAAACATTCTCGAAGTAAACGGACTGTGCAAGACCTACGGCGACTTCTCGCTCAAAAGCGTCACATTCTCCCTGCCGAAGGGCTATATTATGGGCTTTGTCGGACAGAACGGCTCGGGCAAGACGACCACTATCCGCTCGATACTCAATATGGCTAAGACCGATAACGGAAGCATAAAGATATTCGGACTCGACAGCGTCAAGGACACCATTGCCGTTAAGGAGCGTCTCGGCGTGGTATTTGACAGCCTCTACCTCGCCGAGCACCTCAGCGTGAAGCAGCTTGAAAGGCAGATACGCCCCTTCTACAAGGAGTGGGACACAAAGGAGTTCTTCCGCCGTATCAGCGAATTCGGTCTGCCCGATAACAAAAGCGTCGGTACCTTCTCGAAGGGTATGAAGATGAAGCTGATGATAGCAGTCGCGCTCTCGCACAATGCCGAGCTGATGATACTCGACGAGCCTACGAGCGGTCTTGACCCTGTTGCGCGCGATGAGCTCCTCGACATACTGACCGAGTACATCGCAAACGAGAACAGAGGAGTGCTGTTCTCCACGCATATCACCGCCGATGTTGAGCGTATCGCGGACTATGTCACCGTCCTCCACAACGGCAAGGTGTGGTTCACGGGTACGAAAGACGAGCTCACCGAGAAATACGCCGTCCTGAAGGGTGCGGAGAAGTATCTCCCCGACGGTCTGAGGGAGAAGCTGATAGGCTTCCACGCCTACCGCAACGGATTCGAGGCTCTTATCAGCACCGACGACCTCAGAGGTCTGCCCGACAAGCTCGAATACGAAAAGGCGAGCATCGACGAGATGCTGGTCTACATCGCAAAGGAGGACAAAAATGAGGGACACTCTGAAAATAATGAGGTTTGACCTCCTCACGGCGTCACCCTTTGCCGTGAGAGGCTTTATCCTCGTCGCAATGCTGTGCGTGTGGATGGGACTGTTCTATGCCCCGATAACGCTTGCTTTCATCGTGCTCGGAGCTCTGCCGTTCGTCCTTCCGCTGAACGGTGTCGCCGACAGGAGCGACTTCAGCAAGCTCTACGGAGTTATGCCCGTTTCACGCAGAAGCATCACCCGCGGCAGATTTATATACATCTTCGCCGTGTTCTTCCTGACAGAGCTTGCGGAGATAGCCTTTGCGGTAATCTCGCATACGCTGAACCTTTCCCGCCTTCTCCCAGACAGAAACAGCGCTCTTATGGAGTACGTGAAATATGCCTTCGAGAAGGAGGCAACAACTCTGCTCGTGGTATTCGTGCTGTTCACGGCGGTATGTATCTTTGTAGCCTATATGGAGATGATGGTGCAGATATTCGGCGCGGAGAACCTGTTCAGGATAATGGCGGCGTCCGTACTTGTCGCTCTCGGAGTTTTCGCGGCATACTGTATGTGTGAAATGACGGGTCACGGCATTGTCTACAGCTTCGGCATAAACTATTATATCGTGAACCTGTTGGATTACCTTGAGTACACGATACCATTCGGCATAGTGCTGAACATAATAGCGCTGGTATTATGTCTCGTCTTCGGCAGGATAACTGCGCGGAGACTTTCCAAGCGCGAGCTGTGAGGAGGTGCGGGAATGAATGACTCAAAGAGACTGCTGAATATCGTCCGCAAGGACGCTATTGCAATGACAAGCGGCAAGGGAAACGCGCTGATAATGTTCCTGCTCCTGTTTTTCGTGCTGGGAGGTCTGACGCTTCTCTTCCCCGCCAGCGGACTTGTTGCGCCGTGCATAATGGGTGCGGGCTTCGCCTCAATGCTCTTTCAGAACGAGAGCCGCTACCACAGCGAGCGCTTCAACTGCGTGCTCCCGATATCGCGCAGAGATCTCGTGAAATCGCGCTTTCTGCTGTCGTATGTGCTGTACGCCGCGGCGTGTCTGCCATTCTATTTTGTAATGCTTGCGTCGCAGTTCGTTATACGCTTTTTAGCCGGCGACGAATTTTACTCAAAAATCAACATTATAGGCAAGCTCACGGTGAAAACGGGCGGTGCGCTCACCGAGCCCGAAGCGCTGAACCTGCTGTTCATCGCTGCGTTTGCGTTCGGAGCAGTACTGCTCTCGGGCAGCCTGAGAAGCTATTTCTGCGGGAAAGATCTTTCCTCCGCGGAGGATACCGCCGACCCGATCCGCAAAAACAAGATGTGGCTCAAGCTGTATATTCTCGCTGCGGCGATTTTCGTGATATGGGGACTTGTCATCGTCGGCATCATCAACCTCGGCGAGCTTTTCGGCATATTCACAGCACTGTTTTCACAGCTCGCAGCGGCGGCGGGCGGATATATGCTCGTCGCGGTAATGCTTGCGGTGGCGGCTATGGCAGTGGTGTACAGGTACATCTGCACCGTGCTCGAATACGACGAAAAGGAGCTGTAAGGAGGGCTGAGTATGAACAGGATAATGAAACGCTTTTCGGCGGCTCTCTGCACGGGAGCAGTGCTCTCCTCGCTGACCTCATTCGCCGTCCGTGCTGGAGCTACAGCGGACACCGTTCTGCCGTCGAGAATGACTGTTGCAGAGGTCGAGCACGAGCTTGATTTCAACGAGGGCGACGTCACAAACGGAAGCGGCAACAAATACGGCGCGACTGCAGTCGGCTTATTCAGAGGCGATGATATCCTCATCGAGGGCTACTATGCCAAGAGCGACATCGAAAACGATATCCCCACCTGCAAAGACACCGTTTTCGAGTGGGGAAGCATATCGGCAACGCTCGTGTGGGTCAGCGCAATGCAGCTGTGGGAGCAGGGAAAGCTCGACCTCGACCGCGATGTGCGCGAATACCTACCCGACGGCTTCTTTCAGCGCCTTTCCTACGATGACCCGATAACAATGCTCGACCTGATGAACCACCAAGGCGGCTGGCAGGAGACCACCCGTCCGCTGTTCGTGGCTGACGGCGAGGAGATACCGCCGCTCAAAGCTGCATTGCAGGATATCGAGCCCGAGCAGGTCTTCCGTCCGAGCACTGTCACTGCCTATTCCGGCTACGGAGCAGCTGTGGCGGGCTATGTCGTGGAATGTGTCAGCGGTACGGACTACTGCGAATACGTCCACAGGAATATCCTCGAACCGCTCGGAATGGAGCATACGGCGATAAATGCCGACCACAGCGACAATGAGTGGGTGCAGGAGCAGCGCAAAAAAGAAAAATGCTACGAGTTCCTCGCCGTCGAGTACATTGACCTCGGCAATCAGCTGTATTACTGCCCTGTCTACCCCTGCTGCTCTGCGGCGGGCACTATGTCAGACCTTATGACCTATGCGCAGGCTCTTGCGGATAAGGACTCGCCTCTGTTCGGGAGCTCCGATACTTGGAAGGAAATGTTCACAGGTACGAGCTTCTACGGCGATTCGGATATACCCTCGATAGCTCACGGCTTCCTCTGCGATGAGCATTCCGTGCGCACATTCGGGCACTCGGGCGATACCGAAATGAGCCACGCCGATATGATACTCGACCTTGATTCGGGGACGGGTCTTGTCCTTATGACGAATCAGCAGGGCGACACCGTCAACAACTTCGCAGCGGAAACTCCCGAGCTCGTTTTCGGCAAGCTTTCACCCGACAAATACACCTCCGATACAGCGGAAAAGGCGAAGCTCAGCGGATACTATCTAAACGCGAGAGGCATACACAAGGGTATGCTGAAATTCACCGATTACCTCGGAGCTGTAAATGCGGGCAGGATCGGCGAGCCGCTCGACATCGGGAACGGCGTTTATCAGATAAACAGGAAGCTGCCGACACTCGTAAATACCGAGATCAGGCTCGACGAAAGCTCTGAGCTGTACGGCGCTGAGACTCTCTCCGACGGGACAGCACTGCTCCGCCGTCCCGCCGAGGACAGGATACAGCACAGATACTACCTCGCGGAGCTCGGTCTGCTGACGCTGTACTTTCTCGCGGCAGCGGCGGGAGCGTTCCTCATACTTACGAAGCACAGGCTGAAAAAGCACGGCAGGCTCGAAAAGAGCTTCTGCAGCTCGATGATGACTGTCGGATATGCCGCAGGCATAATCTCCGCCGTCACGCTGCTGACTGCATACATCATATTCAGCAGAAGCGGGAATGTTCTCCCCGAAGCGGCGCAGCTTACGGCGGGCAGGCTTCAGCTGCTGTGCGTGCTCCTGTGCGCGTTTTCGGCTGTAACGGCTGTGGCGGCTGTGATAAGGGAGAAGAAACGCATCGTATACTATATCGCAAATACAGCGTACAACGGAATTGTAATCGGTGCGGTATTATTCTTTGAAATGTACAGGTAATGAAGCGTGCTGATGTATTCTTTCCTATTCGGTATGCATAATTCAGTTCATAAAAATAGGGCAGCACTGAACAGTGCTGCCCTTCGTTTTGTATTATTCTACGGGGAATTTGTCAATGAGGTGTGCGTCCATCTGCTGTATCAGCAGTGCGTCCTTGGCAGTCACGCCGGGCTCGCCGTCAACGTCCGCATTGATAAGTCCCTGCTCGGAAAGTCCGTACTTGTCACGGTTACCGAGGTGCTGGAGTATCGCTACTGCGTCGGCTACAGACACCTTCTTGTCGAGGTTTGCGTCACCGACAAGCTTCTCCTGTGCCTCCGCCGAAGAAGTGGTAGTATTCGCAGGCTGCGTCGTCTGTGACGGTCTTGTGCGTCCTGTAGACTCCGAAGAAGTCGGTGCAGATGTTACAGGCGCGGTGGTTGCCGCAGATGTAACAGTCGTTGTCGTTGTAGTCGCGGAAGCGGAAGCTGTGGTCGAAGCAGTTGTCACGACAGCCTCTCCCTCATAGACAGCTCTGATAGTAACGTCGCCGTCAGCCCTGAAGCTGATAGTAGCGGAGTTCTTATCGCCTGCTGTGAGCTCTGTGCCCGTTATCTCCCAGTGGTCGAAGGTCGCGCCCTCGAGAGGCTCTGCCGTAGCAGTCATCTCGTAGTCGGAGTGATACTTGCCCGTCCAGCTCGACTCGTCGAGGCTGAGAGTGTTGAGCTTGACCGTACCCTTCGAGGTATCGGACTGAACAGTAACGTTGCTGAGCTCGCTCGTGAGCGAAGCCGCCTGCTTGAGAGTTCTTACCGCGTTGTCGAATCTGCTCCTGTAGAAGGAAGAAACTGTATTCGCCTCCTGCTGGAACTTGCCTGCGCCCTGAGTTGTGAACGAGAAGCGCTCGTAGGTATCGGCAACAGGCTCGCTGTACTTCGTGAATTTCTCGATCTCAGCTGTAGTCTTTTCGGTATCGAAGTTATAGTTAGCGATATCCATAAAGGTGCGCGAGAAGTCAGCCGCAAAGTCCTTGTCGCTCATAAGCTTCGTGAACGCCTTGCTGAGAGTATCGGTGTTCTGTCTGATACGGCTGAAGCTGTCGGCGCTTGCGGAATTCTGCTGAGTTCCGTACATACCCTGTCCGAGCTCGGTGTCAAAGAGGAACATACGCCACTTGCCGTCGCTGTAGGGATTCTCGGGGTCAACGGACTTCGAGCGCCATACAGCCGTGTTGTTCTGCGGCCAGTCGGAGTTGGCAATGTAGATCTCGGACGAGAAGTAGTCCATAAAGCTCTGAACGTCTACCTTCTCGGCAAACTGACTGTATGTTACGCTGCCGTTTGCAACACCGTTGAGAAGCTGATCCCACTCCTCAAGGTCCTGATCTGTGCCCTCCTCAAGCTCGTTGTTCTTGATAAGAGCAACATCGCTCTTGGAAATGCCGTAGTGCGACTTGATATAGTCGTCACTGACCTTCTCGGTTATCTGGTAGATTCCCCAGAATTCGCCGTCGATGAAGAGTATGCACTCGCTCATAGCCTGAGTAGCCATAGCTCTGTCGGAAACGAGCTGCTGGTTCACGCTGTCGCGGAAGTAGAAGCCGCCCGCGTCGTTGCCGCCGTTTCTGATGACGATATTCTCGTACTCCTTTATTGTCTTGCCGTTCTTAGCCTTGGTAGCCGTACCGTCGAAGAAATCGTATTCGAGGTCGGACTTGCCGTAGTCCTGACGGGCGTAGATAGTAAAGCTCTTCTGTACCGAGTTGCGGCTCGCCGCGCCCTTGATACGGATACCGACGTTCTGCTTGACAACCGACTCGCCGCAGTCGAACATCTCGAAGGAAGCCTCACGCTCCCATTCTCTGCCCTTCTGGTTGTAGTTGGCGGGTATCTCCCACGGATTCATCATATTGAAGCCCCAGCCGCCGTCTCCCCAGCCGGGGATCTGCCAGCCCTGTCCGGGACCCTGACCGGGACCTCCGGGCTGAGTGGGCTGCTGCTGTTGCTGCTCCTGCTGATAGTCGTCGTAGGTCTTGCCTCTTACGTAGATACCCTGCTCGTAGCCGAAGAGGTTATCGGGATCGGTGACAAGAGATACGACCTTCATATCCTTATAATATCCCGAGGCTGTCGTGCCTACGAAATATGTCTTTGTAACGGGCTCGCTGACACGTCCCGACGAATCGACCGCAACTGCGCGAATGATAGCCGCCTTGTCGATGAGATTCTTCGGAGCTGTAGCACCGCTTGCCGTGATATCCGTCTTCATACTGAGGCGGTTCTCGGTATTGCTCATATCGGTGATGTCAATGGGTCCCGTGTATTTCGTTGATTCTGTTGTCGGGTCGCTGCCGTCGGTGGTATAGTACACCGTCGCGCCCTCGGGAGCTGTTATCGTGAGCGAGAAGCCGCTGTTGAAGAAGCCGCTGTCCTGTGAGAACTCGGGGAGATGTACCGCATTCGAGCCCTCGGGAGCTGTATTTGCCTGCCCCGGAGTGCAGCTGAGCACGTAGAAATCACCGCTGCCGTCGGGGTACTGACCGTACGATGTGTCTGTTGCGAGAGCGTCAAAGGTAAGAGTGTCCACAGCCGCGCCCGAGGAGTCGCTGAGGACAAGAGTCTCGCCGCTTGCGGACATACCGAACGGAGCGATAGTGCTGTTGGTGAGGGCTGCGTTGCTGTCGCAGTAAACGACAATGCTGCCCTTTGCGGGAATTACCGTACCCGAGGGGAATGTATACCTGAACGGCTCATTCTCCTTGTCGGAAAGACCGTAGCCGCTGATATCGACGGAAGCTCCTGAGCTGTTATATATCTCTGCCCAGTCGTAGAACTGCCCGTCGGGAGCGGGATTTTTTGTGTTTTTGGCGCAGACCTCGTTGATAATGACTGCACCTGCTGCGTCAGCGGGAACGGGAACCGTGCCTATCAGTCCCATAACCGTGGACAGGCTGACTATGCCTGCCGCAGCGCGCTTGAAGAATCGGTTTTTCATTGTAAAAAGTCCTCCTTTTCATTGTCGACCAGCCGTGCCGCCACAGCAAAGCGGGTCAAAGGTGTAACTTTCCCCTTCATGTTTTTCTATATCCCCTTCACGTTATCTGTATGGTAAAATCATAACACAAAATACACAATTTGTCAATATCTATAGTACAATTCCGCAATAATTGATGAAAAAAGCTCCCGAAAGCATTATTTTTGCCTTCGGGAGCGGATTATTCGTTTAATTCAGAATTTGCAGTTAGAAAATTATATTTGAGAGAGTACATATAATCTAAAAAAGAACAACAAGATGAGTTCAATACCCATTATTGATGGGAAAAATCTTTTGAACAACTCCCAATAATTTATATCTGATTTGGTTATATTTTTATAAGTAAAGATTATCATAGATATGATAAGGAGCGATATAGCAAAGAAAATTGCTGCGTGCAGGAAACCTTCACGAGAGATGACATCAAGCATCACTGCAGCGAACAGATAATACGAGACAAGCACAATATAGAACGATAGATTTTTCATCCGATTCTTCTCCTATAGATTCCGATTTATATTAGTATTATTTTCTTTGGTTTTATTTTAGCACATTGCCTGTCCGCGGTAAAGATAACACCTGGCACTGCCGCGGTTACATATGTCACTGTTTTTATCAGACTTGACAATTTTTCCATAATTTTGACATCATTTTCACGCTTTTGCATAAAAGTATTGAATTCTGCTGCAAAATATGGTATCATCTGTTCATAGGCTGCGCTTAGGCGCAATAACGAGGTGAACGCAATATGAGGATACTTTTGATAGGCGGTACAGGTACTATCAGCATGGCTATAACGCGGCTGCTCGCAGAGAGAGGCGAGGAGGTCTGCCTGCTCAACCGCGGAAACAGAAACAGCGGACTTCCCGAGAATGTGAGGGCCATCAGCTGCGACATCAGCGACGAGAAAAAAACTGCCGAAGCTCTCGGCGATATGAACTTCGACTGCGTAGGCGAGTTCATCGGCTTCGTGCCCGAGCAGGTAGAGCGTGACGTGCGGCTCTTCTCGGGACGGACTAAGCAGTACATCTACATCAGCTCTGCCTCGGCTTACCAGAAGCCGCTGTCGGACTACCGAATCACGGAGAGCACTCCCCTGTCGAACCCCCATTGGCAGTACTCACGCGACAAGATAGCCTGCGAGGAGTACCTGATGAAGCAGTACCGCGAGAACGGCTTCCCTGTGACTATCGTCCGCCCGAGCCACACGTATGATGAGCGCTCGGTGCCGCTCGGAGTTCACGGCGACAACGGAAGCTGGCAGGTGCTCAGACGTATGCTCGACGGCAAGCCAGTCATCATCCACGGCGACGGCTCGTCCCTGTGGACTATCACTCACAACAGCGACTTCGCGAAGGGGTACGTCGGACTGATCGGCAATATCCACGCGATAGGACAGGCGTTCCACATAACCTCGGACGAGAGCGTTACGTGGAATCAGATATACGCCATTATCGCGGACGCTCTCGGCGTTGAGCTCAACGCGCGGCACATAGCGTCGGACTTCCTCAACGCGATAGGTCCGTATGATTTCGAGGGCACGCTCATCGGCGACAAGGCAAACACGGTGGTGTTCGACAGCTCCAAGCTCAAACGTGCAGTCCCCGATTTTACGGCGACTGTCCGCGCCGACCAAGGCATACGCAGGACCGTCGAGTACGTCCTCGCGCACGAGGAATGCCGGAAGGCAGACCCCGAATTCGACAGCTGGTGCGACAGGGTCATAGCGGCATACGACAATCTCACAAACGATTTAAAGGAGAAATAACTATGGAAAATTTTCAGTTCTACAGCCCTACCGAATTCGTTTTCGGCAAAGATACAGAGGATAAGGCAGGCGAGCTCATCAAGAAGCACGGCGGCTCGAAGGTGCTCATACACTACGGCGGCGGCTCGGCTGAGAGAAGCGGTCTGCTCGGCAGAGTGAGGGCTTCGCTCGGCAAGGCAGGTATCGCATATGTGGAGCTCGGCGGCGTAAAGCCGAATCCGCGCGACACCCTCGTTTATGAGGGCATTGAGCTCTGCCGCAGGGAGGGTATCGACTTCATCCTTTCAGTAGGCGGCGGCTCGACCATTGACTCGTCGAAGGCGATAGCTCTCGGCGTGCCCTACGACGGCGATTTCTGGGACTTCTACTGCGGCAAGGCTGAGGCGAAGGCGGCTCTGCCCGTGGGCACGGTGCTGACCATTGCCGCCGCGGGAAGCGAGGGCTCGGGCGACTCCGTCATCACGAAGGAGGACGGCGGGCTCAAGCGCGGCACGGGCACTGACCTCATACGCCCGCGATTTTCGATACTCGACCCGCAGCTCACCTGCACCCTCCCCGCTTATCAGACAGCGTGCGGAGCTACCGACATTATGGCGCACGTATTCGAGCGCTACTTTACGAATACCACCGAGGTCGAGATAACTGACCGCCTCTGCGAGGCTGTGCTCCTCACGATGATAAAGGAGACTCCGCGCGTTATCGCTGACCCGAACGACTACGACGCACGTGCTAATATAATGTGGGCGGGAACTGTCGCGCACACGAACATAGTCGGCGTCGGCAGAGAGCAGGACTGGAACAGCCACGGCATAGAGCACGAGCTCTCGGCGCTGTACGACTGCGCTCACGGCGCGGGACTTGCAGTGATAATGCCCGCGTGGATGGAGTTCGTCTACAAGCACAATCCGCTCCGATTCGCTCAGGCTGCGACGAGGATATGGGGCTGTCAGATGGACTTCGAGAACCCCGAGGTCACGGCACTTGAAGGCATAAAGCGGTTCAGGAGCTTCCTGCACAGCATCGGTATGCCTGTCAATTTCGCGGAGCTCGGCGCGCGCGAGGAGGACATCCCCGCCCTCGTTGAGAAGTTCGGTATCGGCAGCGGCAGAACAGGCGGCTTCGTTCACCTGTCAGCCGAGGATATCGCGGAGATATACCGCATTGCTGCGAAGGCGGAATTGTAATATCGGTAAAGCAAATGAGAACAGCTTACAAAATGGAATATCTGCGCCCCGTTGACGAAAAGTCCACGATAGAGATGATACCGTATTCTCCCGAATACCGCGAAGAATACAGGCGGGTATACAACGAATGCTTCCGCGAGATGAGGAAAGCGCTCGATATCAAGCCCTACGACTTCATTCAGGACAACTCCTTCTTTGATTCAGGAATGGAGAACGTTTACCTTCTCACGGACAACGGCGCTCTCGTCGGGAGCGTCGCGATGAAAGACAGCGAGATAGACGACCTCATAGTCGCACGGGAGTATCAGCGTCGTGGGTACAGCAGGCAGATACTCCTGTGGGCTCTGGAGCACATACGCTCCGAGAGGGTGGTGCTCCACGTCGCTGAATGGAACAAAAAAGCTGTCAGCCTCTATGAAAAGACAGGCTTTGAGATCGTTGACACAATTGAATTCTGAAAAGCAAAAGGGACGTTCGGTGAACGTCCCTTTTCTTCGTTATTCGTTATCGTCTTCGTCAGCCTCGGGTACCTCCTCGAAGGAAACGTCCTCCGCAGGAGCCTCAGCCTCGGGAGCTTCATTCTCAGACTCGGGAGCACTTACTGCTCTGCCGCCGAGAAAGCCCGAAAGTATGCTTCTGATGTCTACGCCTGTCGCCTCGGAAAGGCCGTCGGTAACTCTTGTGGTGGAGCTTATGATGTCGCCAACCATTCTGCTCGAATTGCCGTCGCCGTACATAGTGATGCGGTCAACATTTTCAAGAGGAGCGGCAGCATTCTTAACGACCTCGGGCAGAGCCTTGAAGTACATTTCAAGCACAGCAGCCTCGCCGTACTTCTTCATAGCCTCAGCCTTGGCGTTGATACCCTCTGCCTCGGCAAGACCCTTCGCGCGGATAGCGTCCGCCTCTGCCTTACCTACGGCAGCGATACCCTCAGCCTCCTGCATACGTGCGAACTTCGCAGCCTCTGCCTCAGCCTTCTGAGCCTCAGCCTCCTGCTCTCTCTGGAAACGGTCAGCCTCGGCTTCCTTCTTGAGCTGATACAGCTTCGCGTCAGCCTCCTGCTGAGCCTTGTAGCGGTCAGCCTCTGCCTTCTTCTTTATCTCGGCATCAAGGGATTTTTCCTTTACCTCGGCTTCCTTAGCCTTGAGCTCTACATCCTTCTCGGAAGCAGCGATGTTCGCATTTGCCTTCGATACCTCGATGGTCTTGCGCTGCTCCTCCTTCTGTATCTCGTATGCCGCGTCGGCGATAGCGAGCTGAGTGTCGGCTTCCTTTTTCAGCTCAGCCTGACGTATCGCGAGCTCGTTGTTCTTCTGAGCTATCTCAGTCTCGGCGAGCACCTTCGCGTCGTTGGCTTCCTTCTTAGCCTGAGCCTTTGCGATCTCAATTTCCTTCTCGGATTCAGCTCTCGCAATGGCTGCCTTCTTCTGAATTTTCGTGGTATTGTCGATACCGAGATTCTCTATGAGGTTCTGGTCGTCGGTGAAGTTCTGAACGTTGAACGATACTATCTCAAGTCCCATCCTGTTAAGGTCGGGAGCTGCGTTTTCCTGTACCTTTTCGGCGAATGCCTTACGGTCGTTGACCATTGCCTCAAGAGTCATCTGTCCGACAATCTCACGCATATTGCCTTCGAGGACCTCACGCGCTACCTTTGCGATGTAGGTGGTGTCCCTGTTGAGGAAGTTCTCAGCGCCGAGCTTTATGATAGTGGGGTCACTGCTGACCTTCACATTTACGTTCGCGTCAACGTTTATATTGATGTAATCGGCTGTGGGAACAGCGCTCGACGTTTTGACGTCAACAGCGATGAGCTGTAATTTGAGCTTATCCACGCGCTCGAAGAACGGCACGCGGATACTTGCCTTGCCGATGATTATCTTTCGTCTCAGACCCGAAATGATGTAGGCGGTATCCGGGGGAGCCTTGATGTAGCCCATGGCGAGAATGATAACGAATAGTGCGACACCCGCTGCAACAGCGATCGCGATAACGAGTTCGATGGGGAAATCCTGTAACATAGTATACCTCCTTCAGTAGTATGTCAGGTCGTTTTGTGACGTACACCGTCCGTGTACAATGAGCATTATACACTGTCCGAAAACAGTTGTCAATATCCCTCCAAACGACGGTATATGTGGGAATACTATCATTTCAGATACAGAAATATATGTCCCGCGGCTGAAATTACGAGTTCGTATGAACCTATACTACGTTCACTTGATTATTTCTCGCCCGCGGCAGGCTTTTGCCATATAAAAAAATCTATGTCATTATTCCGACAAAATATGCGTTTATACTGTGGTATAATATCTTGCAACTATGTTTCGGAGTGTGATAAATATGTATAAGCTATCGGACACAATGCGCCGCCCCGCCGTGAGGTCTGCCGCGGGACTGCTCCTCTCCTTTGCGGGAGGCCTCATCTTCTCGGGGACTGCCCTCGCGGGTGCGGCTTCCTTCGCTGACATCTCCCTTGCGGGAGCTCTTGACCTGCCGTATGCGGCTGCGGCTCTCGCAGGAGCGATAGTCCGCGGTGTTTCGCAGGATTCCGTGGGCAAAGCCATAGTCAAAACCGCCGCTATGGCGTTCATCGTGATAGCCAAGCTGTTCGCGGGCGGAAGGAGCTCTCCTTTGCGGTGCGGTATCATCACGGCGGTGTCCGTTATGCTCGCGGGTACATCCGTCTCCGCCCTCATCGGCGAGCTCCCGCAGAAGCTCATTTTCTACGGCTTCTACGCAGCGGTCGCGGGCTTCACAGCCTACTGCGGAGCAGAGCTTACTACAGGTCTTGGGCGGGAGCACGTCATATCATTATCGGGATTTTCAGGCGGATGTTATGCCGTGATATATATAGTCTACATAGCCTCGCTGTACTCGCTGAAGCTCCCTGCCCTGAACGCGGGAGCAGTCGTCGGGATAGCAGTGACGGCTCTCGCCGCCTACAGCTACGGGAGCGCGGGCGGTGCGATATGCGGCGCCATGACCGCGTTTGCGGCGGCTCTCGTCTCGCCGCGGGACTGCATAGCCTCTGCCGTTTTCCCTGCGGCGGGACTTTTCGCGGGTCACGTCAGAAAGGGCAGACCGCTCCTGACCGCGCTTATTTTCGCGGCACTGTGCTACTCTCTCAGCGTGCTCACGGGTGCTCCCCGCGACGGCTCAGACATCACCCTGAGCGTGCTCATCGGAGGCGGTATCTTCGTCGCCGCCGCGCCCTATTTCTCGGACAAGTGGGTATCCGCCGAGCCTGCCTCCGAGCGCGGGAGCTCTGCCTCCGACAATGTACGGATCAGCTTCCTCTCGGACGTTATAGACGCCGTGAGAAGCGACGCGGTCAAGCTCTCGGCGGCACTGAGTGCGGCTGAAAGCGACAGCCGCTCCGATACAGTCAGCACGTGCGGGAGCTGCTCGCGCGGGAGCACCTGCCGCCGCCTTGACATCGAAGCCGCAGACGAGCTTGCACCCGATATCCCGCAGAGCTGTGTCCGCAGGCGAGAGCTGACCGAGGAGCTCGAACAGCTCCGCGAGTTACGTATAGCCGACCGCTTGCTGCGTCTGCGCCGCTCGCGAGACAGAAGCCTGCTCAACGAGCAATTAAGGCTCACTGGCGAGATACTGCGCTCCGCCGCTAATGAGCGTGAGCTCCGTCCGTCGGGACGGACTGCCGCAAAAATTATCGAGCTCCTGTCAGCGCACGGGATAGCTCCGCTGCGCGCGTCCGCCTGCTACAACAGCACGAACAGGCTCGCTGTCGAGCTCTACTACAGCTCCGAAAACACGGGGCTGAGCCCGTCACGTATCCGCGACCTCATCACCGACGGGCTCGGCATAGAGCTGACTGCCGCCGCTCCCGTGAGCTCCGCGGACGAGCTCCGCCTCTGCTTCTACGAGAAGCCCGAGTACACGGTCGAGGTCTACTCCGCGTCGGTCTGCGCCGAGGGCTCGGAGGTCAGCGGGGACAGCTCCGCCGTGTTCACGGACGGCGGCGGGATATGCTATATCACGCTCTCCGACGGCATGGGCACGGGCAAGAGCGCCGCTGTTGATTCGCATATGGTCATCGCGCTTTTCCGCAGGCTCGTGTGCGGAGGTATGGACTGCGTCACCGCCGTGAAGATGGTCAACACGGTGATGGTCAGTAAGTCACGCGACGAGAGCTTCGCCACCTTCGACGCCCTCCGCTTTGACCCCGACACGCACACGCTGACGGTGCTGAAGTCGGGAGCGGCTGCAACTCTCATACTGCGAGGCGGAGAGGTACAGAAGGTGTCCGCTCCGACCTTTCCCGTCGGGATAAATGAGGCAGCTGAGGTCTACACCGCCGAGTATGAGGTCGGGGAGGGAGATATGGTCGTCGCCTTCTCGGACGGCATAAGCGAGAGCGAGTTCCCGTTCATACGCGAGCTCCTGCTCGGGAGCGGCAACATAAAGGAAATAGTCCGCGAAACAGCGCTGAAATCAGCCTCCTTCTGCAAGTCTGTGCACACGGACGATGTGACGGTAATCGGAGTAAAAATTTTAAGAAATAAACAATCTATATAAATTTTTGATAGACATATAGCTCGTGTGTGCAAATTAACAATGAATTGCTGACTATCAGTCGATTTGGTGTGTCAAATTGCACAGAAGAAGGGTGGAAAATTTATCGTATTAACTGAATTTTTATGCTGATTTACAAAAATGCTTGAATAATTACGCGTATTCTGATAAAATGTATATTAGCAAAGGAGGCTGAATTATGTCTGTAAATAATAACAATCCCAACGATTTTCCGCTATATTTATTCTATCAGGGCAAGAACTTCGAAGCATGGAAATTTTTCGGCGTTCACAGCCGCAAAAAAGGCAGAGGCAAGGTCTTCACGTTCAGAGTTTGGGCTCCTAATGCTGTAAGCGTTTCTGTTGTCGGCGATTTCAACGGCTGGGACAGAACAGTGAATCCCTGCAGGCTCATTGCGGACGGCATATGGGAAGCAGAGATATCCAAGCTTAAACAGTTCGATACTTACAAGTACAGCATAGAGACCAAGGACGGCAGGCTGATCCTCAAAGCCGACCCCTATGCGTCCCACTTCGAGACACGCCCCGGAACTGCCTCCAAGATCTACGAGAGCAGCTTCGAGTGGAAGGACGCCGACTGGTACAAAAAGAAGGCTTCCACCAGCATATACAAGAGCCCCGTCAACGTCTACGAGGTGCACCTCAGCTCGTGGAAGAACTACGGCGGCGACGTCTACCTCGACTACAAGACCTTCGCGAAGGAGATAATCCCCTATCTGAAAAAGATGTCATACACCCACGTTGAGTTTATGCCGCTGACCGAGTATCCCTACGACGGCTCGTGGGGCTATCAGGTGACGGGCTATTATGCTCCGACCTCTCGGTACGGCACTCCCGATGACTTCCGCGCTATGATAGAGGCTTTTCACGAGGCGGGAATAGGCGTTATCCTCGACTGGGTACCCGCTCACTTCCCGAAGGACGCCGCAGGTCTGTACGAATTCGACGGCACCTGCTGCTACGAGTACACCGACGACCGCAAGAAGGAGCACAAGGCTTGGGGCACTCGCGTATTCGACTACGGCAAGGCTGAGGTCTGCTCGTTCCTCATTTCGAGCGCCAACTACTGGTTCGACGAGTTCCACGTTGACGGTCTGCGTGTGGACGCGGTGGCTTCGATGCTCTACCTCGACTACGACAGGCGCGACGGCGAATGGGCTGCAAATATCAACGGCGGCAACGAGAACCTCGAGGCTGTAGCCTTCCTGAAGCGTCTCAACGAGGCTGTATTCTCGAAGCACCCCGACGCCCTGATGATAGCGGAGGAATCGACCGCGTGGCCTCTGGTCACAAAGCCCACCGACATCGGCGGTCTCGGCTTCAACTTCAAGTGGAATATGGGCTGGATGAACGATATGCTCAGCTATATGAGCCTCGACCCGATATACCGCTCGTTCAACCACGATAAGCTCACATTCTCATTCTTCTACGCCTTCTCCGAGAACTATATCCTGCCTATCTCGCACGATGAGGTAGTCTACGGAAAGTGCTCGATGATAAACAAGATGCCCGGTGAGTACGAGCAGAAGTTCGCGTCTTACCGCGCCTTCCTCGCTTATATGATGGCTCACCCAGGAAAGAAGCTCCTCTTTATGGGTCAGGAGTTCGGTCAGATGAACGAGTGGAACTACCAGTCACAGCTCGACTGGGAACTCCTCGGCTTCGACTCGCACCGCAACCTGCTCAAGTTCAACGAGAAGCTCAACAAATTCTACGCCGAGAACGCTCCACTGTGGCAGAACGATGACTCGTGGGGCGGATTCAGCTGGATTTCCAATGACGACTACAAGCAGAGCGTTATCGCGTTCAGACGTATCGACGACAACGGTGAGGAGATAATAGCTGTGTGCAACTTCGTGCCCGTCGAGCGCCGCGACTACCGCATAGGCGTACCCGCGAAGGGCACGTACAAGGTCGTATTCAACACCGACGCAGCCGAGTTCGGCGGCGCGGGACTTTCCGATAAGTCCTACAAGTCCGAAGCAGTAGGCATGCACGGCTTCGACGACAGTATATCGCTGACGCTCGCTCCCCTGTCGGTAATGTATCTGAAGCTCGCGCCCGCAAGGAAGAAGACCGAGAAGTCGTCCTCCGCGAAGGCTCCCGCCGCAAAAAAAGCCAAAGCACCTGCAAAGAGGAGAACCGCCTCCAAAGCAGACAAATAATAATGACACCATTTCAGGAGGATAATATATGTACACTAAGAAAAAAGTCGTAGCAATGCTCCTCGCAGGCGGTCAGGGAAGCAGACTGTATGCTCTGACCAAGAACGTTGCAAAGCCCGCTGTTCCCTACGGCGGCAAATACCGCCTGATAGACTTTCCCCTCTCGAACTGCACAAATTCGGGAATTGATACAGTAGGCGTGCTCACGCAGTACCAGCCGCTCGTGCTCAACGAATACATCGGCAACGGTCAGCCGTGGGACCTCGACAAGCTCAACGGCGGCGTGCACGTGCTCCCGCCATACGAGACTCAGGCAGGCGCTTCGTGGTATGAGGGCACTGCTAACGCTATATATCAGAATATGCGCTTCATCGAGAGATACGACCCCGAGTACGTGGTAGTTCTCGGCGGCGACCACATTTATAAAATGGACTACTCGAAGATGGTGGACTTCCACATCGCCAACGAGGCTGACTGCACTATCTCCGTCATTGACGTCCCGCTCGCTGAGGCTTCACGCTTCGGCATAATGATATGCGACGAGCAGAACAAGGTCATCGACTTCGTCGAGAAGCCCAAGGAGCCCAAGTCCACGCTTGCCTCAATGGGTATTTATGTGTTCAGCTGGGACAAGCTCAAGAAGTACCTCATCGAGAATGAGGAGGACGCCAATGCCAAGCGCGACCGCGGCGAGGCATGGTCGAAGGACTTCGGCAAGGACATCATAACATCTATGCTCCGCGACAACCAGAGGCTCTTCGCATACGAGTTCGAGGGCTACTGGAAGGACGTAGGCACTCTCGATTCGCTGTGGGAGGCTAATATGGACCTCCTCAGCCCGAGCGTTCCCCTCGACCTCTACGACAAGAGCTGGAAGATATACTCGCGCAGCAGCTATATGCCGCCGCAGTACGTCGGCGACAACGCCAACATCGAGAACTCGATGATAGCGGAGGGAAGCTCCGTTGACGGCTCGGTGGATTTCTCGATACTCTTTGCGGGCGTCACCATAGAAAAGGGCGCAACCGTAAACTACAGCATAATTATGCCGGGTACTGTCATCAAGTCGGGCGCGGTAGTTGAATATGCTATCGTCGGAAGCGACTGCGTCATAGAGAGCGGCGCTCATATAGGCAAGAGCCCCGAACAGGTAGAAAACAGAGACGACTGGGGTATCGCAGTTGTCGGACATAACGTTACGGTGTCTGAGGGCAAGTGTGTCGAGCCCAAGCAGATCATCGGAGAGAATATCTGATCGGAGGAATCATAATGAGCAGTGTTAATTATAATGTTTTAGGTCTGATCTTCGCGAGTATGCATGACTCCTACGTCAGCGAGCTCACGAAGCAGAGAACTATGGGTTCTATCCCCTTCGGAGGTCGGTACAGGCTTATCGACTTCCCGCTTTCAAATTTCGTTAATTCGGGCGTGTCTGAGGTCGGCGTCATCACGAAGTCGAACTACGGCTCGCTCCTCGACCACCTCGGCTCGGGCCGTGACTGGGACCTCTCCCGTAAGAAGGGCGGTCTGCATCTGCTGCCTCCGTACAGCCAGACAGGCGGCATATACAAAGGCAGACTCGATGCTCTGAGCAATATATGGAGCTACGTCGAGCACTCGAATGCGGGATATGTCATCCTCTCGAACTGCGATGTAGTAGCTACTGTGGACTTCAACCCCGTGCTCAAGCAGCACAAGGAAACAGAGGCTGATATCACCCTCATCTACAGCAAGGGCGTATACGACAGCGAGAAGAACAACTGCGCGACTATTCTCGAATTCAACGAGGACAACACCCTCAGCGGCGTGCTCGTTGATCCCGTTATCTCGGGCGAGTGCAACCAGTGGCTCGATATGATGATAGTCACCAAGGAATTCCTGAAGAAGATAGTTTCCGATGCCGCAAGCCGCAATCTCTACAGCTTCACCCGTGAGATACTCCAGAACAACTCGAACGACTACAAGATACTCGGCTACGAGCACAAGGACTTCTTTGTCCGTATCGACAGCGTGCAGAACTACTACCTCGCAAATATGATGCTCCTCCAGAAGGAGAAGAGAGACGCCCTTTTCAGGAAGGGTCAGCCCGTCTACACCAAGATAGGCGACAATGCTCCCGTCAAGTACGGTCTCGAATCGAGCATAAAGGATTCGCTCATAGCTGACGGCTGCGTCATCGAGGGTACTGTCGAGAACTCTATCCTCTTCCGCGGCGTTAAGGTAGGCAAGGGCGCTGTCATCAGAGACTCCATTATAATGCAGGCTACCAAGGTAGGCAGCAATTGCAGCATCTCCTCCGTCATAACCGACAAGAATGTCGAGATAAGCGACAACAAGGTGCTCACGGGCTCTGAGACATATCCGCTATATATAGGCAAAAACGGTAAGATCTAAGGGATCGGTGGTTTGCGTATGAAAATACTATTTGCTGCCAGCGAGGCTGTACCGTATGCAGCCTCGGGCGGTCTCGCCGATGTGGTCGGCTCGCTCCCGAAGGCTATCAGTGCCAAGGGACACGAGTGCGCGGTAGTTATCCCGCTGTATCAGTCCATCAAGCCCGAGCTTCGCGGAGATATGGAGTTCATCACCAATATCACCGTTGATGTTTCGTGGAGAAAACAATACTGCGGTATCTACAGCACCGAGCGCGACGGCGTTACCTATTTCTTCATCGACAACGAATACTACTTCCAGAGAGAGGGTATGTACGGCTTCTACGACGACTGCGAAAGATTCGTCTTCTTCGACCGTGCCGTACTCGAAATGATAAAGTATATCGGCTTCAAGCCCGATATCATCAGCTGCAACGACTGGCAGACCGCGCTGATACCCGTGTACTATCAGATATACTATAAGTATCAGCAGGGCTACGATAAAATCAAGACCGTGTTTACCATACACAATATAGAGTATCAGGGCAAATACGGCAAGGAAGTCCTCAGCGAGGTAATGGGTATCCCCTCTTATAATGCGGGACTCCTCGAATATGACGGCTACATCAATATGCTCAAGGGAGCCGTCGAGACCTCAGACAAGCTGATAACCGTTTCCCCGAGCTATGCGTGGGAGATACTCGACCCGTGGTACGCCCACGGTCTTGACCGCATACTTGTTACCAAGCAGTACAAGCTGCAGGGCATAATGAACGGTATCGACACCAAGCTCTATGACCCCGCCAATGACCCGTGCATAGCGTGGCGATTCACCGCCGACAACCTGTCGGGCAAGGTGAAGTGCAAGACGGAGCTCCTCAGCGAGCTCGGTATGCACGACAACGGCGAGCCGCTCATCGGTATCGTTACCCGCCTCGTCCGCCACAAGGGCATCGACCTCATACGCTGCGTCTTCGAGGAGATAGTCAGGAGCGGCGTGAAATTCGCAGTCCTCGGAAGCGGCGAGAAGATGTACGAGGACTTCTTCCTCGAAATGGCAAGGCGCTACCCCGAGAACGTGTCTGTGAACATCGGCTTCATTCCAGAGCTGTCGCATAAGATATATGCGGGAGCAGATATGTTCCTGATGCCGTCGCAGAGCGAGCCGTGCGGTCTTGCTCAGATGATAGCGATGCGCTACGGCACTATTCCGATAGTGCGTGAGACGGGAGGTCTGCGAGACTCTGTCCGCGACAACGGCGGCGAAAACGGCAACGGCTTCACGTTCAAGACCTACAACGCTTTCGATATGCTCGACGCTGTGTGGCGGGCAAAGCGTGACTACTATGACTCTGACTGCTGGGAGGCTCTCGTCAAGAGAGCGATGGGCTGTGATTTCAGCTGGTCAGCATCAGCAGATACCTATATCGAAACATTCAAAGATATCATACAGGAGCAGTAGCTCAGAATTTGTACGCACAAAAATCGCCATTTAAGGCTCTCCATAAGGAGAGCCTTAAATTTTTGCCCGCTTGTACGTACAATTTAAAATTTGTCTGAATGGTAATTTAATGACATCATTGATTTAAAGCGAAGATGAGTCGTATTTTTTCAGAATCACGGTATTTAGCGGTTTGCCGTTTCCGTCACGAGCCGCATATTTGAAAAATTGCTAACCAATTCCGTTTGTTAAAAACCTCAATTTCACAAAAAAATGCTGTAATATATTCAAAACGTACACCTTTTCTACGTTTTTTCGGTTGTCAAGTACAGTATAAATAATGTAAAATTGTATTAATAGAATATTAATATAGTCTAAGAATGATCTTAGGAGGGTTAATCATGAATGTATTCAAAAGATTCTTATCCGGCGCAGTCCTCACAGCTGTCGCCGCGATGAGCGTCGGAAACGTTGCACCGCAGGTTGGGAGCGAGATAGTTTCTCTCGAGGCTTCTGCCGCAGGAACTGTCAACAACCCGATAATCTGGGCTGACGTCCCCGACGATGACATCATCCGTGTGGGCGATACTTATTATATGGTAAGCACTACGATGTTCTTCAGCCCCGGCGCTCCCATTATGAAGTCAACCGACCTCGCTAACTGGGAGATATGCAACTACGTTTTCGACACATACGCTAACGGCGATGTCCAGAACCTCACGAACGGCAAGAACGATTACGCTCACGGACAGTGGGCTACCAGTCTCCGCTACAATGAGAAGAAGGGCAAGTACTACGCCTTCTTCGGAAGCTACGGCTCGAACAAGTCGTACATCTGCTCCACCGACGATATCGAGAACGGCGAGTGGTCACGCGTTGAGCTCAACGGTATGTACCACGACGCTTCAATGCTCTTCGATGACGACGGCAGGAACTACCTCGTTTACGGCGCGGGCGGCACCTGCAACATCAAGGAGTTCAACTCCGATATGACAGGCTGGAAGTCAGGCGGTCTGGAGAAGCAGCTCTTCAAGACCAACTTCAACAACCTCGCAGGCGAGGGCTGGCACATCCACAAAATAAACGGCTACTATTATATACTCGGTATCGCATGGCCCTCGGGTCACGGACGTCTCGAGTTCTGCTACCGCTCCAAGAGCCTCACAGGCAGCTGGGAGAACAAGACCCTCCTCGATTCGGGCCTCGGCTCATACGGCAGCGGCGTTGCACAGGGCGGTATCGTTGATACTCCCGACGGCAAGTGGTACGGTCTTATGTTTCAGGACCACGGCGCAGTAGGACGTATCCCCGTTCTCGTTCCCGTAACATGGCAGAATGACTGGCCGATGATGGGCGTGAACGGCAAGGCTCCCATCACTCTCGACCTCGGCACGAGCAAGGGTACTGACGTTGCGGGCGATGACAGCTTCGACTACAGCTCAAACGACCTCGCTCTCGAGTGGTCGTGGAACCACAACCCCGACAACACCGCCTGGTCAGTTACCGAGCGTGAGGGCTGGCTCCGTCTCAAGAACAAGAATATGGCTTCACACCTGCTCAACGCAAGAAATACCCTTACAATGCGTACCGAGGGACCTGCTTGCAGCAGCTACATCAAGCTCGACGCCTCCAATATGAAGGCGGGCGACTACGCGGGTCTTTCCGCATTCCAACTCAAGTACGGCTGTATCGGCGTTTACGTTACCGACAGCGGTCAGAAGAAGGTCTATATGTCCGTCAACGGCGGCAGCGATGTAGCTACCTCCTCCAACAAGATAGTTGCCGAGCAGAATATGACAGGCGATGAGGTTTACCTCAAGGTCGACTTCAAGTTCGCTAACGTCAACTCCGACGGCAGCTCCTCCAACAACATCGACAAGGCTAACTTCTACTATTCATACGACGGTCAGAACTGGACAAAGCTCGGTCAGGAGCTCTCTATGAGCTACGACCTCAAGCTCTTCACAGGCTACCGCAGCGGTATCTACAGCTATCCTACGAAGTCAACAGGCGGCTACGCTGATATCGACTTCTTCGAGTATGACCGTCAGTCGTGGAACGGCTGCGACGGCAGCAAGGTGCTCAGCGGAACTCCCGTCATCATCGAGCCCGACGAGAACGGCTACTACTTCCACAACACATACGAGTCAAGCACAGAGGGCTGGACAGGCAGAGGCTCAGCTTCCGTCGAGTCAAGCAGCAAGTCAAAGTACGAGGGCAGCAAGTCTCTCTACTGCTCGGGCAGAGAATCCGCATGGAACGGCGCTTCCCGCACACTCGGCAAGCCCTTCAAGGGCGGAGATGAATTCAGCTTCAGCGTTGACGTAATGTACGACGAGGGAAGCTCCGATTCACAGCTCTTCCACCTCACACTCTCCTACACAGACGCAAGCGGCGAGACTCAGTACGACAAGATCGCTTCTGTCGAGGTAGCAAAGGGTGAGTGGACACAGCTCGCCAATGCAAATTATAAGCTCCCCGCGGGCTCGGGCTACCAGTTCTACGTTGAAACAGACGAGGGAACAGACAGCTTCTACATTGACGAGGCTATCGGCGGCGTAGCAGGCACAAAGATCGAAGGTCCCGCACCTGTTACAACTACAACTACTACAACCACAACAACTACAACAACTACAGCTGCAACGACTACCACAACGACAGCTGCTCCTTCCTCCAAGACCGTTTACGGTGATGCTAACAAGGACGGCAAGGTAACAATTGCAGACGCAGTTGCTATCCTCCAGTACGTTGCAAACAAGGATAAGTACAATCTTGATTCTCAGGCTCTCGATAACGCGGACGTTTACAACAGAGGCGACGGCGTTACCGCAAGAGATGCTCTCTCTATCCAGAAGCTCGACGCTCGTACATTAGACGAGCTCCCCGAGAGCTATATGCAGGGCGGCGCTGTGACGACAGCACTCCCTGAGGAGACCACTTCGTTCCGCGAGGAAGAAACAACTACGACCACAACTACGACCACAACCACAACCACGACTACTACAACCACAAAAGCTCCGACCATCACTATTGATACCATAACCGAGTCGTTTGAATCGGGCGCAGGCAGCTTTGAAGGCAGAGGCGGCGCTGCTGTTTCATCCGAGAAGAACCACTACTACTCGGGCAGCAATTCCGCTAAGGTATCAGGCAGAAGCAGCGCATGGAACGGCATCAGCTACAAGCTCGGCAGCGACATCACAGCAGGCAATACCTACAGCTTCTCCGCAGCGGTAATGCAGGCAAGCGACTCCGCACAGGAGATGAAGCTCCAGCTCCAGTATACCGATGCTTCGGGCGAGACTGCATACGATAACATCGCAAAGGCTGACGCCAACAGCAAGGAGTGGACAAAGCTCGAAAATACAGCCTACACTATCCCCGAGGGCGCTACAGACCTCGTATTCTATATTGAGTCAACAGAAGGCACATTCGTGTTCTACGTTGACGATGTTCAGATAGCTACCGAGGGTACAGCCTCCAAGGTAACAACAGGCGGCGGTACAGTTGGCGAGTTCCCTGTAAGCACCTTTGAATACAGCGCTAACCTCCAGTACCACGCTAACGACGACTACCTCAAGAACGCTTGTCCTCAGGCAGGTAAGGTAGTAAAGGAAAGCTACTCCGGCATCAACGGCAACAAGTCACTCAACGTTTACCTCCCCTACGGCTATGACGACACCAAGCAGTACAACGTATTCTACCTTATGCACGGCGGCGGAGAGAACGAGAACACCTGCTTCAGCAACGATGTAAAGATGCATCAGATCCTCGACTGGATGATAATGAACGGCGAGATCGAGCCTATGATCGTTGTTTGCCCGACATTCAACGGCTGCCCTGCTCCTGACGGAAATATGGGCGCGGGCACTGTATGGGACGAAATGCGTCAGAGCATTATCCCCTTCGTTGAGAAGAAGTACTCCACATACGCAAACAAGGACGTTTCCCTTAACAGCCTCAAGGCTTCAAGATTCCACCGTGCATACGGCGGCTTCTCGATGGGCGGCGGTTCCACCTGGAACAACCTCATCAACAACCTCGATATCATGGCATACTATATGCCTCTGTCGGGTCACTGCTGGCTCGGCGCCGAGGGCATACAGAACGCGATAGACAAGTCGGGCTTCACACAGAGAGACTACTTCGTTCTCGCGGCTACAGGCGATCAGGATCTCGCATACGGAAATATGCAGACTCTTATCCCCACTCTCAAGAACGATACAAAGCGCTTCACCTACACATCTGACTTCTCACAGGGCAACCTATACTTCCTCGTTGCAAGCAGTAACGACGGCGTTAAGAAGACCCACTGGTGGGGCTATGTAAGATGGTACATCTACGATGCACTTCCTTACTTCTTCCACGAAGGTCAGTAAAATCCAAATCCTCCCAAGGGACACTCAGCCGAGTGTCCCTTATTTTTTTGTTGCTATTTACGGCGCTCCGTGGTATAATAGATGTATATTATCCGACAAATCGGGGGGGTTAAAAAATGAATCACAGCATTAAACACAGACTTCTCTCAGCACTCGCGGCTATCACTCTGACCTGCTCTCTCTGCGCCGAGTCCGTACAGGCTCTCGCAGAGGAGCTCGCTCCGCCTGCTGTCAGCTACGACGACAGCGAGCTCATCGACGTCATCGTCAGACTTAACGGGGACGCAGTGCTCGCTGCTCCCGAGGCGAGCGGTCAGGGCGCTGATTACATCGACACAGCCGCCGCCCAGTCTGCGGAGGACGAGCTCCGCGCCGCACAGGACAAGGCTGAGAAGCATATCCGCAAGCTCTATCCCGACCTTGAGATAAGACGCCGCTTCACTCTCACGGCGAACGGCTTCACCTGCACGCTCCCTGAGACTATCATCGCCGAGATCGAGGACGACCCGCTCATAGAAAGCGTGACCGAAGTTCAAACGGACATTGCCGTAGAGCCTCAGCTCGCCACGGCTAAGGAGCTCGGAGGCATCACCGAATTCTGCAACAGCACGGGCAACACAGGCGAGGGCGAGGTCATAGCCATAATCGACACCGAATTCAACATCAGCCACGATATGTTCGCTCCGATGACGGACAAGGAGACAAAGATAAACAAGGAAAGCATCACTGAGATAAACAGCAAAAACGGCTTCTCGACCAAGCTCGACGCGGACAAGGTCTACGTCAGCAACAAGATACCCTTCGCCTACGACTACGGCGACAACACCCCGTATACGCTGTCTGCTCCCGCACACTACCACGGCACGCACGTCAGCGGTATTGCAGCGGGCAACCGTATCACCACCGATGAGGGCAAGGAAATATCGGGTATCGCTCCCGACGCCCAGCTCCTGATGATGAAGGTTTACGGCAATATGCTGGGCGATAACAACGGCTCGTTCACCGTCTCCGACGAATCCATTGCCGCCGCTATCGAGGACGCGGTAAAGCTCAGGGCGGACGTCATCAATATGAGCTTCGGACGCGTATATGAATACTACTTCACCCTCGCGTATGCGGACGCCATAGAAGCCGCAGCAAACGCGGGAATAATGCTCTGTGCGTCGGCTGGTAATCTCTCAAACGGACCGTACGGCTCGGCAAACGTTCCTGTCGAAAATGTTGACACGGGCTACATCAGCGAGCCCTCGATATTCCCCGATGTGTTCTCGGTCGCCTCTGCCGACAACGCAGTATACCTCAAGAATACTCTGATAGCAAAAGCTCCGTATATCAGCCCCGAGCCATCCTTCAGCTACTGTGAATGCGGCGCGAAATACTGCAGAGAAGTCCTCTCCGATATATATTATCCGATAGTTTTTATCGGGCAGGGACAGCTCTCGGAGATAACAGAGGAAAACGTCAGCAGGAAGATAGTCGCATTCTCGGGCAGCCCCGAGGAATACTACTACCTCGACCAGAAATGCCTCGACAGCGGCGCAGTCGGTATCATCGTCCCAAGCGATGACTACGAGGGACTTCAGGAGGGCTACCTCTTCTCGGCTTCGCTCCCCGTTGCTGTTGTCTCAGAAGCCGCCTTCGCTGACCTTCAGCAAAAAAATGTGGAATCAGTCACCTTTATAGGCAGCTCCTCAGCGGATATGTACACGCCCTCTATCAGCTCCTTCAGCTCCTACGGCGTCGGCACATCGCTCGACCTCAAGCCCGAGATAATGGGCATAGGCGGAAGCGTGCTCTCAGCCGCCTACGACAACAAGACAACACATATGTCGGGAACGTCTATGGCTTCCCCGTATGTAGCGGGCTGTGCGGCTCTCTTCGACCAGCATATGAAGCAGGAGGGCATCAGTATCAAGGGCATCGACAGGGTGCATAGGATAAAGAACATCCTTATGAATTCGGCAGTCCCCTACTCCGATGACGGCACAGCTCTCAGTCCGAGACGTCAGGGCGCGGGACTTGTCGCGCTCGACAAGGCGATAGACGACAAGGTCATAATGACAGGCTCAACGGGCAAGGCGGCTATTGAGCTCCGCGACCAGCTCGGCGACGAATTCAGCTTCGAGCTCAACATCACCAATATCAGCTCCGAGGACGTTACCTTCCCATACTCATATATTGCCATTACCTCCGACAGGGAGGAGTACCGCACCAATACCGAAAAATATTATATATCGGGACAGACAGTTCTCGAAACAACGAACGACCTTGATATGGACATCACGGTCCCCGCAGGCGAGACTGTGACCAAAACCGTAAATGTAAAGCTCAACTCCGTTCAGTCAAAGGAGCAGAGCGCAGTATTCACCAAGGGCTTTTTTGTCGAGGGATATGTCTCGCTCCACGGAGCGGATAACTGCTGTGACATATCCATACCGCTCATAGGCTTCCACGGCGACTGGTGCATGGTGCCGACGCTTTCCGAGCAGGACAGATACCGCCCTGCGACCAAGGTGAGCATCGGCTACAATGAGCTGCGCACCGACATCAGCTTTGCAAGGGCGGCACAGATGGTAAAGAATTTCGTAAACAATGACGTATATCTGCGCGGACTTAACCCCGAGCGCCCCGAGAGTTACCCTGAGACGCTGGATTATCAATTCAGCGACGCACAGAAGGAGCTCTTCTACAATCTGGCGGACGGTGTCACCTACTTCTCGCCGAACAACGACGTCTTTGCCGACTACCTCGGCTGCTACTACGTCCCAGTGCGTGAAGCCACCTTCACCGACATAGACCTGTACGATACCGACGGCAAGCTCCTGTACAAGACCGAGGAGAATTCCCACAACAGCCTCGAAACTCAGCTTGCTCTCCTGCCCTACGAGACGTACTCCCTCCCCGACGGCAGATACTCGGGCAGGATAGATTCGTATATCCGCTACGGCGAAGGCAAAAACAAGGTGCAGTCCTACCCTCTTGATATAGAGATAGACACGACTGCTCCCCAGGTAACATACGACACCGTAACAGAGGACGGCAGGAAGCTTCTGAGGATCACCGCGACAGACGAGTCGCTCGACGGCATATACATAATGGGCTCAAAAATAGGCAGGGACACATACGAGAGCAATGCCGCCTTCAACGCACTCGCGCTCACTCAGCGTACTCTCAGCTATTCGAATTACATCGAGACCGACAAGCGTATCTTCACCAACTACCCGCAGCCGTCTTCGACGGAAAAGGTCGGCGACTTCCGCTCCATACTCACGGGACTGGTAAGACCGCAGAGCCATTACAACGTCTGCGAGATAATCCCCGCAGAGCCCAATGAAAACGGCACATTCTCGTACACCTACGACGTAACGGGAATGTCAGACTACAGCGTCACTGTCGTTGACCGCGCATTCAACGAGTTCACCTTCCACTCGGAGACATCAGACGAGCCCGTTTACTCCTTCGCCCCCGGCTTGTGGAGAAGCGTAGACGAATACAACGGCATTGATACGTACTACGAATTCACAGAAGGAAATGCGTTCACACTGATTTTTACCAGTGACAAGGAACGGTTTAAGATGTTCTACACCATTGAAGACGACAGGATAACGTTCACCGACAATTGGGAAAACGATAAAAACGAAGGAACTATAAAGTGGTTAGGCCCCTATAATGCAATAATCAACTGGGACGACGGCAGAACGGAAACCTTCATCTTTGAGTTTATATCAATGGTAGAAGAAGTACCCTCTTTCTACAGCGATGCCGAGCTCAGCGACCTTGCAAAGACATATTATGAGAGTATCAGCGGCTCAAGGCCCGAATTAACAAGGACAGTATACAATGCTGTTGAAGACACTGTCTCCATTTATGTATACGACTATCTTGACGGAAGAGAGGATATCCACGATGTTTACAATGTACAGCGCCTGAACGCCTGCGGAGTAGACATCGTCGGCAATACCATAGACCTGAAAAAAGCCGCACGCCTTAACAAGGAAGGCGTATGGAGCGCCTATACAGCCTCGTATGACCTCAACATACCGCGCTATTTCAATATCATCGAAGTCAATGATAACTCTGTCAGCGGCTTGTATGCATACCAGTCCGACGGCATCGAGCACAAGTTCACCTGTGACTTCGACGGCGATACTGCGATATTCTCGTTTGAATCATACGAGAATGAGGGCGAGCCCTCAATGAAGGCTGAGATGATAGGCTTGAACGCCGATCGGATAGCTCTCACGTGGGGCAACAACTTCTACGAGGTATTCACCTATCACCCTGAGGCGTCCGAGATAAGCGATATAGGCTTTATGACGAACGATACGCTCATGGAGCTGACCCGCAAGCACTTCACCAAAACCACTCACACCGAGCCCGACCACCTTTCGGTCGTATATGCGGGACTTGAAAATATTGCCGAGGTGAGGATATTCCTCACAGATGCGGACGGCTTTGAGGAGTGGAATGAGGTCTACACCGTTGATATCATCACGGGCAAGGGACATAATTCAAACGGTATGCCTGTGGACCTGCTGAACGACTTCCGCGAGGGATACTCCCTCGGAGATGTAAACAACGACGAGAAGATAGACGCCAAGGACGCCTCGGAGATACTCGTGTACTACTCGAAGATGTCCACGGGCGGAGAGGGAGGCTTCACAGGCGAGCAGAAAACAGCGGCAAACGTAAACGGCGACAGTATGATAGACGCCAAGGACGCCTCGCTGATACTCACCTACTACTCCTACACCTCCACTGGAGGAACGGGAAGTCTCGAATGGTTCCTCTCGCCAAAGGGCTGATAAACTCAGAAGGAGCATTTTCATTGCAAAACATCATTTTCTTTGACATTGACGGCACCCTCATCACCGAGGACGCCCTCCGCATCATCCCCGACAGCACCCGTCGGGCAGTCGCGCTCGCACGGGAAAACGGCTGTCTAACATTCATCAACACAGGACGCACGCGCTTCAACGTAAGTCCGCAGGTGCGTGAGCTCGGCTTCGACGGGCTCATCTGCGGGTGCGGCACCTACATCGAATACCAAGGCGAGGTCCTGCTGTACAACAGGCTCACACAGGAGCACTGCTGCAGAACTGCCGCTCTCCTGCGCGAATGCGGGGTCACTCCCGTGTACGAGCACAGGGACGGCTACTTCTTCGACCGCCTTGCTCCCCGCAATGCCGACCTTGAGGACTTCCTCGTCTCCTTCGTTGAGGAGGGAATCGACATCAGCCGCGACATCTCCGAGCCCGAATTCATCTTCGATAAGTTCGTGATATGGGAGAATCCCGATGCCGATATGGAGCGCTTCCGCCGCGAGATAGGCAGGGACTACGAGATGATAGACCGCGGACACGGCTTCTGGGAGAACGTACCGCGCGGCTTCTCAAAGGCTACGGCTATGGACTTCATTATGGAGCGGCTCGGCATCCCGCACGAAAACTCCTACGCGATAGGCGACAGCACGAACGACCTGCCCATGCTCCGAGCCGCCGAGCACAGCATAGCAATGGGCGGTGCTGAGGTCATCTACCCATACGTCTCGCACATCACCACTCCCATATTGGAGGACGGCATATACAACGCCCTTGCGCACTTCGGGCTGATACCGTCCGATTGACAAAGCTCAGCAAAAATGTTATACTTGAAACGACCACTAATCAAGGAGGTACGCATATGAAAGCACTCATCGTCATAGATATGCAGAACGACTTCACCACAGGCGTTCTCGGCAATCCGCAGACAGCGGCAGTCGTGAAGAACGTCGCGGACACGATAAAGAGATTCCGCAAAAGCGAGCCCGACGGTCTTATCATCGCCACGCTCGATACACACTTCGATAACTACTCCGAAACGCAGGAGGGCAGGAATCTGCCCGTTCCCCATTGCATCAAGGACTCGGAGGGCTGGGAGATAGTCCCCGAGGTAAAGAAGGCTCTCGGCAAGGACTGCATTTTCGCCGAGAAGCTCACATTCGGCAAGTATGACCTCCCCGACCTCATCGGCAGGGACGCCGACATTGAGGAGTTCATCGTCATAGGCGTATGCACCGATATATGCGTTATCTCAAACGTTATGATACTCAAAGCCGCCTATCCCGAGGTGCCCGTGAGGGTCATCGCGGATTCGTGCGCGGGAGTATCGCCCGAAAGCCACGAAAACGCGCTCTCTGCAATGAAGGTTTGTCAGGTGCGCGTAGACGATAAATATTGAAACGGAGGAAGCTTATGAGCTATTCATTCAACGCGGAAAAGACCGCGAACGACGTGATCAACTGGGTAAAGAAATACTTCGAGGAGAACGCTTCTCCCTCGACCTATGCAGTTATCGGCATATCGGGAGGCAAGGACAGCTCCGTAGCCGCGGCTGTATGCACCAAGGCTCTCGGCAGGGACAGAGTCATCGGCGTGCTTATGCCGCAGGGCGAGCAGGCTGACATCTCGTTCAGCCACCTCCTCGTGGACACACTCGGAATAAAGAGCTACACCGTCAACATCGGTGACACAGTCAGCACATTTATGAGCGAGCTCGGCAAGCACATCGAGCCGTCGAATCAGGCGATAATCAACACTCCCGCGCGTATCAGAATGACCACTCTCTACGCTATCGGAGCATGCGTCGGAGCACGCGTTGTCAACACCTGCAACCTCTCCGAGGACTGGGTAGGCTACTCGACGAAGTACGGCGACGCAGCAGGCGACTTCTCTCCCCTCTCCGACCTCACCGTGACGGAGGTGCTCCAGATAGGCGATTACCTCGGACTTCCCAAGGAGCTCGTCCACAAGGTACCGATAGACGGTCTGTGCGGCAAGACCGACGAGGAAAACCTCGGCTTCACATACGCGGAGCTCGACCGCTATATCCGCGGACTGACCGACCTCTCCGACAAGCCAGAGCTCAAGGCGAAGATAGACCGTATGCACGCAAATAATCTGCACAAGCTCAGACTTATGCCCAAGTTTGAGTATACACCTTCAAAATAAAAAATAGGGGCGATTCCACGTCGCCCCGCATAACATCATCGTTATAACAAAGAAACAGGCTCCCTCGGGAGCCTGTTTCTTATTGTCTTACTTTTTCTTCGCGTAGGATACGGGAAGGTCAGCCTGTGTTATCTTCTTAGCGTCAAGCTGCTGGATAGTGAGCGCATCGTAAGCTGTGATGCCGTCGCCGTTGTCGTAAACGTCGCCGTTCTTTGCACCCTGTGCCTTGAGCGCGTACTTGTCCTTGTTGGCAATGCTCTGGAGGATAGCGACTGCGTCCGCAACCGTTACCTTCTTGTCAACGTTGGCGTCGCCCCAGAGGATATCACCGTCAGTCGCCTGCGAGGTGGTCGAAGCCTTTGTTGTCGATGATGAAACGGGCTCGCCGTTCTTGTCGGGCTCAACGCCCCATACGAGCTTATCGTCAGCGTAAACGGTTATCTTGTCGGTTATCTCAGCCGCTTCGTTCTCGTCCGCGAAGGATACGAGGTCACTATAGCTGTAGTCGTTCTTGGAATCCCACAGAACGTCGTCATAGGTCTCCTTGTCCTGATTGTAACCGAGCGCGAACTGGAATACACGGCTTCCGTAGAAGTCGCAGTCCTTCCACTGCATCTCAACGTAGTAGGTACCGTTGTCGTCGTACTTTGTAGGAGGTGTGAAGTGTACCTCGTTCTTGTTGTTCGAGTAGCCCTTCTCCTGATCGTAGTCGATACGGTAGAAGACGTACTCCTCAGGGTCATAGCCCTGCTCAACGAGCTCATTTACGTTGAAGTAATATCTTGCCTTGAGGTTGCTCTCGAAGCGCGGAGGATTGATAGTTCTGTTGTAAACAACTACCTTGAGCTGAACGCTTCCGTCCTGCTCCTGATTCTTACCGCCTGCTGCGTAGATGCCTACGGGAAGCGGATTGCCGTCGAAGTCTATCTGATCGTAGCCGTTCTTGGCATTCGCGGACATATCGAAGTCCGGGTTGATGTGGTTCTTGTCAGCGAGCTCCTTGCCCTCTGCACCGTAGTAGTAGTACAGACCTGCAAGGTCTCCGCAGAAGCCTGCGTTGTAGTCGTCGGTAACCTCGTTGTAGATGTAGTCCTTTGTCTCATCGTGGTGGAAGTCGTCGAGGTCGGGACCGCCGACGAGCGCACCCCAGAGGGTATGTACCTGATTTACCTGAAGCTCCTGGCTCTGCTTGTCGTTGCAGTGAGAAGCACGGTGGTGAGGCTGAGTAGCGTAGCTGTTGCCGAAGCCTACCTCATAAGCGTAGCCCATGGGGTTATTGCCGAGGATGTACTCCATCTGAGCTCTTGCCCACGGGAGGAAGGTCTCGTCGCCTGTTGTCTTTGCGTAGACGCAGGCGCACAGACCTGCCGCAGTGTTGTAACGTGCCGAACCGTAGCCCGATACGACTGCCCAGCCCTTGGGAGACTTGGCAATGAAATCGCCGCTCGTCTCACTGTCGGGGAGGTCTGGTATCTCGTCGCAGGTCATAGGAGTATTCCAGAGGTAGTCGTCCATACCGAAGTACTTATGACCGTGAACGGGCTCATAGCCCCAGTCGTCGCAGTCGATAGTAGCCGCACAGCCCGACCAGTATTCGAGGTTGTAGCGGAAGATGTACCAGTCACGCGCGGTATTAGTTATAGGAGCGAGCTTAGCGAAAACGCCGCCCCATACTGTATCCCAGCAGTGAACCCAGATGTTCTGCCAGCAGTTGCCCGTATCAGTGATGATACGTCTCATATAGCCTGTGTAGGGGTGAGCGCCCTTGGCGTTGGTAGTCTCTTCATCGACGTCGATGATAGCCTTGATGTACTTGTCGTAAGCGGCGTCCTTCTGAGTCTCATCCTCTGCAACTGCGCAGTAGTAGAGCCATACAGCCGCCCATGAGAGCTCATCGTAGTCGTAGCTTGAGTGGTAGAAGCCGCCGTCGTATCCGAGAACGAGCGAGCTCGGTGTAGTACCCGGAGTCCACTCCTCCTGATGAGTCGCAACAGCGAACTCATAGAGAGCTCTTGCGTATTTAAGGCTCTCAGCCGCGTAATCCTCGTCTGTGTCCTTGAAGTTGAGGTAGTTGATAGCGAGAGAAGCAGCCGCGCCTGCGCACTGGTCGGGAGCGGGCATCTCTGTTGTAGCGAAGTAGGCAGGTCTCTTAACGGCACAGCTTGAAGAAGCAACTACCGTATCATCGACCTGAAGCTCGGGAGCGCACCAGTAGTTATGGTCGTTGTTGCCCTCGCCGACCTGGTAGCAGTAAGCCACGACGTTGTCGTCCTCGTCGAGGAAGGTGACCTTCATAAAGTAGTCGTTTATCCAGCGGAGCTCGTCCTCGACGTGCTCCTGAAGACCCATATCAATGTATGCGTCGCGGAACTCATAGTAGCCCCAGCCGACAGTTGAAGCGGAATAGCTTCCGGGGAGACCGAACTTAACATGGTCGCCGGCGTCGTGCCAGCCGCCCGTGAGGTCGAGAGTGCCGTTTCCGTCGGGGTCGAGGTACTTGCGGTTCTTCTCGATGAACTCCTCGGACATCGTAACGCCCTCGTAGAGACCCTTAGCCTCACTGAGACCTCCGTCGCCCTTGCCCTCGCCGACAGGCTGCTCGTCCTCCTTCTTCTCCTGATCCTTGCCGTTCTCAGAGCCGTCGTTCTTGGCTTCTCCGTAGAGCTCGGGCATAGGATTGAGAGGCTGAAGCGGTATCTCCGCATCCTTTACGTGGCAGTTGCCGCGCCACGAGTAGTAGCCGTCGTTGCCGACCTTGTCGCCGCACTTATTGGCGTCGTAGAAGCAGAGCGCGAGCTGGAGCGCCTCTGCAAAGTTCTGGTAATTGTTCGGATTATCTTTGTCGATATACTCAGCTCCCGCCGTAAAAGAGCTGCTTCCAAGGAGAGTCACAGCCGTAGTCGCAACAGCAATGCCCTTCTTAAAGAGATCCGATGGTTTCATGTAAAACTTCCTTTCAAAGATTTATTATCACCCGAGAGAGGTCGGGTAATTATTTCAGCAGATCCTTGGCCTTGAGTCTGTCGAAGACGATATTGTAGCCGTCGTTTCCGTCCTTGAGGGATCTGTTTACTCTGCTTATGGTCGCGGTGCTCGCGCCCGTCTCGGTGACGATGCTGTTATAGACGCGGTGCTCGTCGAGGAGCTTTGCCACGTGCAGTCTCTGAGCGAACGATTTCAGCTCAATGCTCGTGCAGAGGTCGTCGAAGAATTTGTAGCAGTCGTCAACGGATTCAAGAGTAAGGATAGCCTCAAAGAGAAGATCCATGCTATCAGATTTGATTTTGTCGATCATAGTTCTAACTCCAATCTGCCTCAGGGGCACATAATACGGAAAAATTCTCTACTTCACATTGTAACACATTACAACGCAAAAGTAAAGCATAAGTTTTCGATAAAATATATAAAAATTTCCCGACATTACAGTACACCTTTAGTATATGATACCATATTATAAACAGAAAGTAAAGAGAAAAACGCCAAAAAACACAACTTTGTCAATTCTAAACAATTTGACATCTCCGCCGATGTACACTCTATCCATTTATTTTTCAAATATTGCTTTTTCGCCCTGATTATGCTATAATTAAGTCAAATCTTGCGACAGGAGAATTTGCTTTATGTTACATATTTACACTGGAAACGGAAAAGGTAAAACAACTGCGGCGGTCGGACTCGCTGTCAGAGCTGCGGGAGCTGGGCTCCGCGTCCACTTCTTCCAGATGATGAAGGACGGCAGCTCGTCGGAAATAGCCATGCTCGAAAAGCTTGGCGTGACCGTCAAGGCGGCAGAGAACTGCTGCAAGTTCAGCCACGAGATGGACGACAGCGAAAAGGCGGTAGTCACTGCCGAGCACACAGCTATGCTTGCTGAGGCAATGATGCTCCTCGGGACGGGGCTCGCCGACCTCGTGGTCATCGACGAGTTCTTCTGTGCGCTGTCGGCAAAGCTCGTTGACAGCTCGATTGCGGAAGCTATGCTTAACAGCTATAACGGCAGAACCGAGCTCGTGCTCACGGGACGCGGCGCGTGCTCCCCCTACACCGACTGTGCCGACTACATCACGGAGATGACGCCCGTAAGGCACCCGTATGACAACGGCGTGCAGGCGAGAAAGGGTATCGAATACTGACGGGAGCGGAGCACAGGTATGAAAACGATAACAGTCGGGATAACAGCCCACGTTGATTCGGGAAAGACCACGCTTGCTGAGGCTATGCTCTACACAAGCGGACAGATGAGAAAGCTCGGCAGAGTTGACGACGGCAGCTCCTCGCTTGATACGGATTCTATCGAGAGGGACAGAGGTATCACCATATTCGCTCACCAAGCCGAATTCACGGCAGGCGATACGCGGATAATGCTGCTCGATACACCGGGACACGTCGATTTTTCGGCGGAGACAGAGCGCACGATGCAGGTGCTCGACTACGCTGTGCTTGTCATCAGCGGCACAGACGGCGTCCAGAGCCACACCTCCACGCTGTGGAAGCTGCTCAGACAGTACGAGGTCCCCGTCTTCATCTTCGTGAACAAAATGGACCTGATATCCGCCGACAGAAGCGCGATACTCGCTGAGCTGAGGCGCAGGCTCTCGGCGGACTGCTGCGATTTCTCGGGAACTGACGCGGAAATATGCGAGAACGCTGCGACCTGCTGCGAGGAGCTTATGGACACCTACCTATCGGTGGGTTCACTCGCCGACTCTGACATAGCAAAGGCAGTCTCACAGCGCAGACTGTTCCCCTGCTGCTTCGGGTCGGCTCTGAAAATGGACGGCATAGACCGCTTCATAGACACGCTCGGCAGATTCACCGCAGAGCCTCAGCGCTCGGCTGAATTCGGGGCAAGCGTATACAAGATATCCTACGACCCGAAGGGTACGCGCCTGACACACCTGAAAGTCAACGGCGGAAAGCTCTCAGTAAGGGACGAGCTCACCTACATGGCGCAGGACAGCACGTCCGTGACGGGCAAGGTCAGCTCCGTGAGGTTCTACTCGGGCGAGAAGTTCCGCAACGCCGAATCCGCAGAAGCAGGCGAGATATGCGCGGTGACGGGTCTGAGCGGGACATACTCGGGACAGGGGCTCGGCAGCACCCGTGATGCGGGAGGCGCAGTCCTCGAGCCGATAATGACCTACCGTGTCAGGCTGCCCGAGGAGCGCAGCGTATACGATATCCTCGATGACCTCCGCCGCCTTGAGGACGAGGACCCGCAGCTCCACATCGTGTGGAATGAGCAGCTGCGGGAGATACACATTCAGCTGATGGGAGCGGTGCAGCTCGAGGTGCTGACACAGCGCATAGAGCTGAGATTCGGCTACAGGGTCAGCTTCGAGGACGGCGCGATAACCTACAGGGAGACTATCCGCGGCGCTGTCGAGGGAGTCGGGCACTACGAGCCGCTGCGACACTATGCGGAGGTACACCTGCTGATAGAGCCGCTCGGACGCGGTGAAGGGCTTGATTTCCGCGCGGACTGCCCCGAGGACGAGCTCGACCGCAACTGGCAGAGGCTGATACTCACGCATTTGAAAGAGAAAACGCACATCGGTGTGCTGACGGGCTCGCCGATAACGGATATGAGGTTCACACTCAAAGCGGGGCGGGCTCACCTGAAGCACACCGAGGGCGGAGACTTCCGTCAGGCGACCTACAGAGCCGTCAGACAGGGACTGCGCTCAGCCGAAAGCGTGCTCCTCGAGCCGTACTACGACTATGAGCTCGAGGTGCCGAGCGAGTGCGTGGGACGCGCTATCTCGGACTTGCAGCATTTCAGCGCGGAATTCGGTCAGCCCGAGCCAGCGGGCGAGATGTCGGTCATAAGGGGAAGTGCTCCCGCCGCCGAGATAGGCACGTACCAGATGGACGTCATCGGCTACACACGCGGAAAAGGAAAGCTGATGTGTACGTTCGCGGGCTACCGCGAGTGCCACGACGCCGAGCGTGTGATCTCCGATATTGCCTACAACTGCGACGCCGATGTCGAAAATTCGGCAGATTCGGTGTTCTGCTCGCACGGAGCGGGCTACGTCGTAAAATGGAACGAAGTCCCCGAGCATATGCACCTGCCCTCGTGTATGGCGGACGGAGCTCCCGCAGAGGACGCAGATACTGCAAGGATACGCAGATTTGCTGAAAAAACTGTCTCCGACGAGGAGCTTATGGCGATATTCGAGCGCACCTACGGCAAGCTCGACCGCGACCCGCACCGCGCCTTCAGGAAGACAAAGGCTGTCCAGCCCGATATCAAAAACGTCAAGCCCGTCGAGTACGAGGGGCCTAATTACCTGCTCGTGGACGGCTACAACATCATCTTCGCGTGGGACGAGCTGCGAAAAACAGCCGATGAAAACCTCGATGCGGCACGCGCGGAGCTCATCAATATGATGTGCAGCTATCAGGGCTGCACGGGCTATGAGATAATCGTTGTTTTCGACGCGTACAAGGTCAAGGGCAGACACCGCGACGTTGAGAAATACTACAACATCAGCATCGTCTACACCAAGGAGTCCGAGACTGCCGACAGCTATATCGAGCGCGTCTCCCACGAGCTCTCGAAGAAGCACAGGGTATTTGTCGCGACCTCCGACGGGCTCGAGCAGATGATAATCCTCGGCAACGGAGCGATGAGGCTCTCCGCGGCAGAGCTCTATCAGCGCTACATAGCTGCGGGAGAAGCGATGCGCGAATATATGAAATAAAAAAAGAGAGCCGAAGCTCTCTTTTTTTATTGACCAGACCGATAAGCCGGGTTCTGTCGTGCGCGGCAATTTATCTACGCTTATCGTCGCCGATAAGCTCAAGCCGTCATTACCTCGTATCCGCCGAGCAGACGTTGAGATACGAAGCACCAATAGACGTTGCATCGGGTAGGGTTTACATAGCTGTGCAGTCTCCTGCACACTGGTGAGCTCTTACCTCGCCTTTCCATCCTTACCGCATAAAGCGGCGGTATATCTCTGTTGCACTTGCCCTAAGGTCGCCCTCGGCTGCCGTTAGCAGCTACCCTGCTCTGTGATGCCCGGACTTTCCTCATAAACTAAAACGTTTCCGCTGCCGCGTAGTCTGCTCACCTAACAGTTTAACATTTTATTCGTGTTTTGTCAAGCAGCAGGAGCAATGAGTGCCGTCTTTCAGTGTTCGGATATTTCTCCCTGATGTCTTTTAAAGAACTCAGACACAAGGACTTTGCCCCGAACCCCGAAGGGGATCACAGTTCCCCCGACCCGAATTTTGTTGACGCTCGCAAGCTCGCTCACTCTGTAAAAAAAGGCTCAGTCTGCTTTCAGCGGAGAGCAATTTGCAGGGGACGGCATCCCCGACGTCCCGTTTTCGGGTGACCGTAATGTTCCAACCATTGTAAAAGAAATCATTAATATAACAAACAGTATAAAGAATTATTCACCTTCAAGATGATTGTTACTAAAATTCCCTAAAAATGCAAATAAATTGCAAATTTTTCATTGCAGTGCTTGATTTTTCTCATCTGATGTGCTATAGTATGGTTGTACAAGGGGGAATCCCCCGAAACATGGGTAAATAAAAAGGAGAATAAATATGAAAAAGTCAATTTCACTCATCGCAGCAGCTGCTATGGCTGCTTCACTCACACTCGCAGGTACTATGAGCGCATACGCTGACGAGGAGCCCACTACTCAGGCTTCCACCGAGGCTGCTACACAGCCTGAGGCTTCTATCAGTATCGAGGACATCACAGGCAAGTGGAAGTATGAAGTCAACAATTCCACAGACGACAAGGAAGGCGGTATCGTCGAGGTCAAGGCTGACAGCACCTACACATTCACAAAGGAGGGCAGCGACTCCGAGACAGGTACAGTCAAGATCGGCACCGAGGAGATCGGCGGCTCTTATCTCACTACTGTAAACTTCTATGTAGGTGAGGAAATGAGCTTCGGCGGCTACTACCACGACGATACTGATACTATCTCTATCGGCAACGGCGGTACTGCTCAGCTTGTACGCTACAACGGCGAGGGCGAGGAGACTACAACTACAACAGAGGCTGAGACTACAACTGCCACCTCCACTGATACTACAGCTTCAACTTCAACTTCTACAACATCAACAACGACCACTACCGCTACAACTACGGCAAAGGCTACAACTACAGGTTCGGGCTCTCCCAGTACAGGTGTTGCCTTCCCCGCAATGGCTATTGCAGGCGTAGGCGCAGCAGCTGCAACCGCATTCGTTCTCAGAAAGAAAGAGGACTAATTAACCGATAATTCTTAGAAAGCGGCACCTTCAGGGTGCCGCTTTTTCGTTTATTATGCCGTCCGCTATCTCCGCGAATACGGGTGCTGCCGCATCATTGCCGTAGCCGCCGTCCTCGACCAGCACCGTCACCGCATAGGTCGGCGAACTTGACGGGAAAAAGCCCGTTATCCACGCGTGGCAGAGCTCCTCGCCGTCCTCATCGAAGCGACCCGTCTGAGCGGTCGAGGTCTTGGCTCCCACTCGGATATATCGTGGGCGTGCCTTTGAGCTGTCATTGAGGTAGACCGCCTCTATCATCATTTTCCGCAGCTGAGCGGCTGTCTCGGAGCTCATAACGCGTGAACTCCGCGGCGGCTTCTCGTTCCCGACTGTCTCGCCGTCCACAGTTATACCGCGTACTATCGTCAGGAGCGGGAGCTCCCCGCCATTGGCTATCGCACAGGTGAGGGCGTTAATCTGCAGGGGCGTCGCCGTGAGCCTGCCCTGTCCGAATGAGAAGTTCGCCAGCTCCGCGGGGACGAGCAGCTCCTTTTCCGTGGGGAGCACTCCCGCAGAAGCCGTCATTCCCGCACAGAGGTATATCTCCCGCCCGAAGCCGAGCTCCGACGCGAGCGTGCGGAACCTCTGCGGGTCGAGGAGCTGACTCAGCGCGATGAAGTAGGTGTTGCAGGAGTTCGTCATCGCCTCTGACATTGTCTGTATGCCGTGCCCGTCGTATTTGTGGCAGTGAAAGAGCTGTCCGCCGATGTTGATACTGCCCGTGCAGTCGTAGACGTAGCCTCCCAAGTCCTCGTTTATACCCTCACAGGCGGTGACGAGCTTGAAAGCCGAGCCCACGCTGTACGAGTAGAGGGCGCGGTCGATGAGCGGACTGCGCTCGTCCGTGAGAGCCGCGCCGATATCGTCAACTCTGAACTGCGGGAAGCTCGCGAGAGCCAGTATCTCGCCTGTTTCCACGTCTGTGACCACTATCGCTCCCTTGTCGATACTGCGTCCCGCACGCTCGCAGATACGCTGTATGCGGCTGTCGAGGGTGGTGACTACTCCCGTTTTCTGCTTCGTACTGCGGATAATGTCCCTGTCCGCGCCGATGAGGACGTTACCGAAGCCGTCAGTCGAATAGGTCACGCTGTTCTCCATATTGCCGCCGCGAAGTATGCGGTCATAGGCGTACTCGATCCCCGAAGCTCCCCTGCCCTCCGACAGGTAACCGACTACGTGCGGTGCTGTCATTTCCTCGGCGTAGCGGTCGGGAATATCGAAGAAGGTCAGCCCAGCCGAATCCTCGCCGCGGCGGGTACACCGAAACGCGAAAGGTCTGCCCGCCTTGTACTTTTCCCGCACGTAGGAGCTGTCCTGCGCGATGTCAAGCAGCTCGCCGAGCGTGACCGCAGACGGCACAGCCACCGCGACTACGGAGCTCCCGCTGTTCGTGAGCGGGACGAAATTGCGGTCAAATACAGTGCCCTGTGTGTCGCCCGCATTTATCGTAACGAAGGAGCTGTCCTCAGCTGTGCGGACATACTCGCGCTTCTGCGAGAGCCGCAGATAGTTCCACGCCAGCACCGTGAACATCGCGAAAAATGCCGCCGTAAGTATGAGTATGCCGCGCTCGGAGCGTCTGCGCATAAAAATCACCTCACAGGTATTGTTTCCCTGTGAGGTGAGATTATACTTTATCAGCCGCGCTCATTCGAGCACAATGGTAAAAGGCCCGTCGTTGACGAGCTCGACCTTCATATCAGCACCGAATATGCCCGTCTCGACGTGCTTGCCCTTGCTGCGGCAGTAGTCCGCAAAGTAATTGTACAGGCGCTCTGCCTCGTCGGGCTTGCCTGCCTGTATGAAGTTCGGACGGTTCCCCTTGCGGCAGTCGGCGTACAGCGTGAACTGCGATACCACGAGCAATTCCCCGCCCACGTCTGCGAGCGAGAGGTTTATCTTGCCGTTCTCGTCCGAGAATATCCGCAGATTTATCAGCTTGTCGGCAAGTCGGCGGCAGTCCTCCTCTGTGTCGCCCTGTCCCACGCCGAGCAGTACAAGATAGCCCGTACCTATGCGTCCCGTGACCTCTCCGTCAACAGTCACGCTCGCGGAGGTAACTCTCTGCAATACTATCCGCATAGCTTACTTCCTTACGATGTCCATCTCGAACGGCTGGAGCTCGAGCTTGTCCTTGCCCATCGAGGATATCATACTGTACATCGGCTTCGGGAGCGGTATAGTCTTCGGCTTGTCGGTGTTGTTGAAGAAGCAGATGTACTCGTCCCTGCCGTTGGTGCGCGTGGTGACCTCTATGCCGTGCGGGAGTCCCTTCAGCTTGGGTATGCCCGTCTGCATCATAAGGTTCGAGGCGAAGTTCTCGTAGAAGTCAGCCTTCAGCACCGTGCCTACATAGTATGCAACGCCGTTGCAGTACCTGTTCATCGTGACTGCGGGTATACAGCGGTAGTAGCCCTCGTTGTACTCGGCGTAAGCCTTTGCCGTCGTGGGCTGGAGGAGGTCGCACCACTGCGAGCACCTGAACTCATTACCCGCGAAGTCGCGGATAACCTGCATATCGCTGCCTATCGGGTCGTACTCGGTTATCTCCGCGCCGACGAGCTCCTTGAACACCGTCGGGAGCGTATCCATAATGCAGTTGTTATGCTCGTCCTTGACGCCGCTCCTCGTCGTCAGCACAAGAGTTCCGCCGTTGATGACATAGCGGTAGAGGTTCTCGGTGACGGACTTCCTGTTCACGTAAAGTGACGGAGCAATTACGAGCTTGTATCCCGAAATATCGGTATCAGGCGATACTACGTCGATGTTCGCGCCGTAGTGCATGAACGCCGAGTGGAAAGCCTTCAGCTGTTCGAGGTAGTAGAAGCCGTCCACCTGCGGCTGTATCTTAAACGCCGCATCGGTCTCGGGCGAATAGAGTATCGCGATGTCGGAGATTATCTCAGTATTGTCGAGGATACCGAGTTGAGACACGCTCTTGCAGAGCTCCGAGAATTCGAGGAATCGGCGGTTCGGGACGTTGCTGTGGTCGAGTATGCCGTGCCAGTGCATCTCCGCGCCCGTGACAGCCGTTCTCCAGCGGAAGTGGAGCACAGTGTCGGCTCCGTGTGCGAAAGCCTGCAATGCGTAGCCCTTTATCTGTCCCGGTCTCGGAGTCGGCGACATCGGGCACCAGCTTCCCGTGGGTCCGCTGAGCTGCTCCATTACCCAGAAATGCTTCTCCTTGACACCGCGCATGAGGTCGAGGTGGAAGGCGTGCGAGTAGTATTCGTTCGGGTCAACGGGTATGCGTATCGGCGGGTAGTTGTCGTAGGCGACGAAGTCCATAAGGTCGAAGAGCTTGTAGAAATCGGGGGTGTTCTCGCAGAACCACGTATTCGTGGTTATCGGTATCTTCGTGTCCTCAAGCCTTATCGTCAGCATAAGGTCTTTGACGTAGCCTGTTATGCTGTCGTTGCAGAAGCGGTACCAGTCAAGCGAAAGCGCGGGATTCTGCCACGCCTTCGGGTAAGCATTGGGCGGCTGGATCTGCTCGAAGGAGCTGTACTCGCCGCTCCACACGCTCGTGCCGAAAGCCTTGTTTATGCCGTCGAGGTCGTTGTATTTATCCTTCAGCCAGTCGCGGAACAGCGACTTGCACACGTCACAGGTGCACGGGTAAGCCTCGAGCTCGTTGTCTATCTGCCACGCCGCAACTGCGGGATTGCCCGCGTAGTGGCGTATCATCTGCTCGGTTATGCGCTTCGCGTAGAAGCGGAAGGTCGGGTTATTGATACAGCGGTGAGCACGTATGCCCGTCTGTATGCGTCTGCCATCGGGTCCTACATGTACTATCTCGGGGTGAGCCTCGTACAGCCACAGCGGAGGGCAGTTCGTGGGCGTGCAGAGTATCGTGCCTATCGCATAGCGCGAGAACGTCTTGACGACGTCATCGAGCCACGAGAAGTCGAACTCGCCGTCGCGCGGCTCGAGCCTCGACCACGCAAATTCAGCCACACGTATGAGCTTGACGCCCGTTCTTGCCATAGTCTCGGCGTCCTTGTCCCACATCTCCCTGTCCCACTGTTCGGGGTAGTAATCAACACCAATTTTCATGATGTGCCTCCTGTTATCGAATATTCTATTATCTGACAATTTCCCATAAACCAGCCGCTGTACTGCTCGGCTGTCATATCGTTGAAGTAAGTCTCTATCACGCGGCAGACTCCTCCGTGGCTGACTATCAGCACGTTCTTGCCGCTGTATTTTTCGATGATATCATCGAGCGCGGAGTAGACCCTGTGCGAGAGCTGTAAGAGTGACTCGCCCGTCTTTCCCATACGCACCCCGAATTCGAGCTTGCCCTCGGCAAAGCCGTCCGTATAGCGTAACTTGCCCTCGAATGAGCCGTAGTCCCACTCGCGGAGCCTCTCATCCGTGACTATTTCAAGCCCGCACCTCTCGGCGACTGCACGCGCGGTCGTCTGCGCACGGAGCATAGGCGACGCGATGATGATGTCCACGTCTCCGAGCCGTTCGACCGCCTCCGCAAGTCCCTGTGCCTGCGCGATACCCGTCTCATTCAGCGGGAGGTCGGTCGTGCCGAGGATAAGGTTGTTTTTGTTGAAGTCGGTCTGTCCGTGGCGGGTAGAGTATATCTTCATAGCTCCGCCGCCTTTCGCAGCTCCGCCTCTGCGTTCTCAAGCATAAGTGCGCTGGGCTTGTCGCCGCCCATTATACGGGCTATCTCGGCAACTCTGCCGTCGAATTCAAGGTGTGTGACGCTCGTCTCGGTTCGGTCGCCGACGGTGTTCTTCTCAATCATCAGGTGGTCGTCCGCCATAACGGCTATCTGCGAAAGGTGCGTCACGCAGATGACCTGTCTCACCTTGCCTATCTGTCGGAGCTTTATGCCTATTTTCTGCGCAGCCTTGCCGCTGACGCCCGTGTCTATCTCGTCGAATATCATCGTTGGTATGCTATCCTTGTCCGCGATGACGGTCTTCAGCGCGAGCATTATACGCGAGAGCTCTCCGCCTGACGCTATCTTTGAAATGGGCTTGGGCTCCTCGCCCTTGTTCGCGGAGATCAGGAATTCCACGCTGTCCATTCCGTTGACCGTCAGCTTGCCCTTTTCGTGGCGCACTCCGATAATGACGTTTTCCATATTCAGGAAGGCGAGCTCCGCCGTGACGCGCTCGGTGAAACGTGCCGCGACCTCCTCGCGGTAATTATACAGCGCCTTCGCCTGCTCTGTTACCTCGTGCAGGAGCTCCTCGCGCTCCTTCGCGAGAGCGGCTATCTCGTCACCGCAGCTGTCGAGCGCGGTCATCTCCGCGCAGGCGTTATCGTAGAGCTTGACAAGTCCCTCACAGTCGGTCGCGTACTTGCGTTTGAGCTTGTTTATCGTACCGAGGCGCTCAGCTATCTCGTCAAGGCGCTGACCGTCGAGCTCTATCTTGTCGGCGGCGTGTTCGAGCTCCGAGGCTATGTCCGCAAGCTCTATCTCCGCCGCGGAAAGCCGCTCGTACAGCGCCGCAATGCTCTTGTTAAGTTCCGTGAAGCCCGCGAGCTCGCCCTCCGCCGAGGCAAGAAGCTCATTCGCGGCTCCCTCACCAGTTATCGCCGAAACTGCGCTGCTTATGGCGATTATCGTCCTCTGCGAATTCTTGGCGGCTTCGTACTCGAGTTCGAGGTCGTCGTCCTCGCCCGCCGTCAGTCCGAGCCCGCCTATGTCGTCAATTATCTCATTAAGGGTGCGGCTTCTCTCAAGGCGCGACTGCTCCTTCTTTTTGAGCTCGCCGAGAGTTCGCGCGGTCTGCTGGAGCTTCCGAAAGCTCGCTCTGTACGCGGAGAGAAGCGTGTCGTCCCCGCCGAAGTCGTCGAGTATCTGCAAATGCCTCTCGCTGTCGAGAAGTATCTGATTGTCGTGCTGCCCGTGGATATTTATCAGCAGCGAGCCTATCTCCCTCAGCAGCGACACCGAAGCCGTCCGCTCGTTGATGCGCGCAACGCTGCCGCCGTCGGAGCTTATCTCGCGCGTGACGGTTATCGCACCGTCCTCGTGGTCGAAGCCGAGCTCGTCGAGCTTTGCCTCCACCTCGTGCGGGAGCTCCGTAAAAAGCGCTGTAATAACAGCCTTGTCGCAGCCCGTGCGGACTATCTCCTTGCTGCTGCGCTGACCGAGCACCGCATTTATGCCGTTTATCAGTATGGATTTTCCCGCGCCCGTCTCGCCCGTGAAGATATTAAGTCCGTCCCCGAGCGGTATGACCGCCTCTCTGATGACGGCAAGATTCTTGATATATATTTCCTTCAACATCTGGGTGCTACACTACCTTCCGAGGAGCTCGCTCTTGAATTTCCTGCACAGCTTCTTCGCGTCGGACTCAGTCCTTGCGAGAATGAATATCGTATCGTCGCCCGCTATCGTACCGACTATTCCCTCGTGGTTGACGGAGTCGATAGCGGCGCAGGTCCCCTGAGCCATACCCGCGCGGCATTTGAGAACGATAGTGTTCATCGCGTAGTCCACCGACACGACCGACTCGGAGAATATGCTCTTTTCTGCGACAGCCGCCGCGGGGAGCGTGTATCTGTAAATGCCGTTCTCGTCGCGCTGCTTAACGAGCGAGAGCTGCTGTATATCGCGGGAAAGTGTCGCCTGTGTGGTCTTTATCCCCTTCGCAACGAGGCACTGTATCAGCATCTCCTGCGTGGTAACAGGTTCCTCGCTGATTATTTCAAGTATTATTTCGTGTCTGCGGTTTTTCATATTTATCTCCGTGTATGGTTATTATGTCCGAATTAAATTCGGAGGGAAGCTTATGCGCAAGACATACAAGGGAACGCCCTCACTTGCAGGGCGTTCCCTCTCAAAAAACAGTCCACTGGACTGTTTTTTGATTCACCCTTTGCGGAGCGCTTCCTCAATGTGGGGCGCTGCCCCACACCCTGCCAAAGGCTCTGCCTTTGGAATCCGCAAAGGGACAAAGTCCCTTTGAACCCAACTTCGCGATGTCTGTCCGCACGTAAGGCTGACTCTGCTTTCGCGCAGGGAAGAAATTATTTCAGTGGTCGGCAGAGCTTCCTGCACAGCGACTCGTGGAACGAATTGCCGATGAGGTCCACGAACCTGAGCGTGTTCCGTCCGCGCATTATCTCCACGGATTCGCCCTCGTTGAGCTGCTTCTTTATCTCGCCGTCCACGCTCACGACTATGCGATCGCGGGACGTCCTGTCCGTAAGAGTGAGCCGCCTGTCCGCCGAAAACAGCGTAGCACGCGAGAAGAGCGAGTGCGGACATATCAGCGTCATCTCGATACATTCGAGGTCGGGCTCTATGACAGGACCGCCTGCCGATAAAGCATATGCGGTCGAGCCCGAGGGCGTGCTGAAAAGTACGCCGTCAGCCCTGTACCTGCCGATGAGGTAGCCGTCCGAGCAGACGTCGAAGTCGCTTATCCTGAAGCCCGCCGAGCGCGCCGACACCTCATTGAGCGCCGTATAAGTGACGTCGCCGTCCTCGCCGTGCATAACGACGTCAATGGTCATACGCTCCGAGACAGTGTACTCGCCCGTTGTCAGCAGTGCGAGCTTATCGAGCTGGTCAGCCTCGAGACCCGCCATAAATCCGAGCGTACCCGTATTTATGCCGAGCATTTTCGTGTCCGTACCCATAAGGTGCTTGGCACAGCGCAGTATCGTTCCGTCGCCGCCTATCGCGATAACGATATCGGCATTTTTCGCCGAGGAATCTATATCCTCAAAGGTGACGCTCTTGTCCTGAAAGTCCTCGCGGAACTTGCCGCTCACGCAGACCTCTATCCCTGCTCTGTCGAGGACGTCACAGGTCTCTCGCGCGCAGCTGAGCGCGTTTTTCTTCTGAAAATTCGGGTACAGTACGGCTTTCATTTCTTCCTCCGTTTAAAGAGCGGCGAACGCCTCGTCCACCGTCTTTTTTATATCAGATAACGGAGCTCCCTCTGTTTTTCTGAGCTCCGCAAGGTATTCGATATTACCGCTCCCGCCGCGGACGGGCGAAAACGTCCAGCTCACGGGATACAGTCCCATGAGCCGTGAAAAGCTGTCTATATCGCGGAGTATCCGCTCGTGGACCTTCCTGTCCTTCACGACCCCGCGCTTGCCGATATCGCTCCTGCCTGCCTCGAACTGCGGCTTTACAAGCACAGCCGCACAGCCGTCCGCGCTGAGCAGCTCGTATATCTTCGGCAGTATCTTAGTCAGCGAGATGAAAGAAACGTCCGCGCTGATGAAGTCCGCACAGCCGCCTGTCATCTCGGGAGTGACCTCTCGTATATCGGTGCCCTCCATATTCACGACGCGTTCGTCGCGGCGAAGGCTCTCGGCGAGCTGACCGTGTCCGACATCGACCGCGTACACTCTCACGGCTCCGTGCATGAGCATATACTCCGTGAAGCCGCCTGTTGAAGCGCCTATATCGAGGCAGACCTTTCCCGTGAAATCGAGCCCGAACGTCTCCGCCGCCTTTTCGAGCTTGAGAGCTCCCCTGCCGACATAGACCTCCTGCTCGGAGGATACTATCACGTCCTCGGGAGCCACCTCATCGGACGCCTTTTTCGCAGCGACGCCGTTGACGGTGACTGCTCCCGCCTTTATCATTTCCTTTGCGCGCTCCCTGCTCCTTGCGAGACCGCGCGTCACGAGCTCGGAATCAAGCCTTGCCATCTTCCAAGCTCCTGCGACAGACGTAATCTGCCATTTTCTCGGCTGTAAGTCCGAGCTTTTTCAGTGCCGACTTGACCGCCGCCTGCTTGATGAAGCCGTCAGCAGTTACGCGGCTGTAGTCACCGCCGTAGCTCTCCTCCATAAGGAGATCGCCGAACATCGCGGAAATACCGCCCTGACGCTCCGCCTCCTCAAAGAAGACGATGCGCTTATAGCGCTTTATCTCGCGGATAACGTCGTGTGGAACGGGAAATATCTTTGTCAGCTTGAGGGTATCGCAGCCGATACCTCTCTCCTCAAGCAGGCTCTGAGCCTTGTAAGCCTCGTTGTACAGCCTGCCGTAGGTTATGATAAGGGTGTCGCAGTTATTGCCGCGCATAAAGATGTGCTCGGTGCTGATGTAGTCCCTGTTGAAGGAGACGTCCTCGGCTCCGCGCGGATAGCGAACCGCAACAAGCCCCTTGTTCGCGTATATCGCCTTCTTCATACAGAGCCTGAGCTCCTCGTAGCAGGAGGGCGAATAGATAACGGTATTCGGTATAGACGTCAGCATAGCAACATCGAAAAGTCCCTGATGCGTCTCGCCGTCCTCGCCGACTATTCCCGCGCGGTCAACTCCGAGCACAACGTGGAGCTTTCCTATCGCGACATCGTGCACGAGCTGGTCGTAGGCACGCTGCAAAAACGTCGAATACACGGCAAATACAGGTATCTGTCCCATTGAGGCAAGTCCGCCCGCAAAGGTGACGGCGTGCTGCTCGGCAATGCCGACATCGTAGAAGCGCTCAGGGAAGCGCTTGCAGAAATACTGCAAGCCCGTGCCGTACTTCATAGCCGCTGTTATCGCGCAGATACGGTCGTCCGCCTCGCCGAGAGCCACGAGCTCCTTGCCGAATGCGGTCGAGTAGCTGTCGCTTGCCGCGACCTCGGGGTTGCCTGTCTCTATATCAAACTTGGAAATACCGTGATACTCGCCGGGGTTCTTCTCCGCGGGAAGATAGCCCTTGCCCTTGGTGGTCTTGACGTGTATGAACACGGGTCTGTGGTAGCTCTTAGCCATATGCATGACCTGATCGAGCTCGGTAAGGCTGTGACCGTTTATCGGTCCGAGGTAGATGAAGCCCATATCCTCAAACATCGTATGCTCGAGTATCGTGGACTTTATCGAGTCCTTAGCGACCTTCATACCCTTCGTGACCTTCTTGCCGACCACGGGTATCTGATTGAGGTTCTTCTCGACCCAGCGCTTGGTATCGAGATACTTTTCGGTATTTCTCAGAGTGGTGAGGTACTGCCCGAGCGAGCCTACGCTCTTGGAAATAGACATATTGTTGTCGTTGAGGATAACGATGAGGTTGCTGTCCTGCTTGCAGCAGCAGTTGTTCATCGCCTCGTAGAACATACCGCCCGTCATAGCTCCGTCGCCGATGACAGCTATCGTGTAGTTGTCACGTCCCTGAAGCTTCATAGCCTCGGCGATACCGCAGGCTACGGATACCGACGTACTGCTGTGACCCGCTATGAAGGAATCGTGTACCGACTCCTCGGGCTTCGGGAAGCCCGATATGCCGTTCTCCTGACGGAGAGTGGAAAGTCTGTCCGCACGTCCTGTCAGTATCTTGTGAACGTATGCCTGATGTCCCACGTCCCATACAATCTTGTCCTCGGGTGAGTTGAAATTGCGGTGTATAGCCATTGTAAGCTCAACCACGCCGAGATTGGAAGCAAGGTGTCCTCCCGTCTTTGAGACAGTCGATATCAGCAGATTGCGTATATCCGAGCACAGATACTTGCACTGCCTGAGCGAGAGCTCCTTCAGGTCTTTCGGGAGCTCAAGCTCCGAGAGGCTGACCCTGTCGCCGTCGTTTATAAATTCGTTCATTTTAACCCAGCGGAGCAGTGCTCCGCAGCTCCTTGTTTATTTTGTCCTATCAAGCAGATATTCCGTGAGCTCCTTGAGGAAGCCGTTATCGTCGATATTGTCGATCCACTCGAGAGCCTCTGCTGTCTGCTTGTCAGCCATCTCGCGAGCCTTGTCAACTCCGTAGAGAGCAACGATGGAGGCGTTGTCCTGATTCTTGCCCTCCTGAGCGTCGATGATGTCGTCGATTATCTGGTACGCGATACCAACTCTGAGACCGAACTCAGCCGCAGCTCTGAGGTTGTCGTTGCTGCCCTCGGCACAGATAGCGCCGATAACGCACGATACAGCGATGAGCTGACCCTTCTTGCAGCGGTACATATTCATTATCTCTTCCTCGGTGATATCGTCGCGTGTGCGGCTCTCGATGTCGATGACCTGACCGCCTATCATACCGTCTCTGCCGACAGAGTTCGCGAGTACCGAGATGATGAGCACCTTCTGGTCAGCCGTGAGCTCGGGAGCGTCGGCGATGACCTCGAACGGGAGCACGGAAAGAGCGTCGCCCGAGAGTATAGCGAGAGGCTCGCCAAACTTCTTGTGGGCAGACTCCTTGCTTCTGCGGACATCGTCGTTGTCGAGAGCGGGAAGGTCGTCGTGGATGAACGCAGAGGTATGTATCATCTCAACTGCGCACGCAGGAGCTACCGCATTCTCGATGTTGCCGCCGAGAGCCTCGCAGAAAGCGTACACGAGAACGGGTCTGATACGCTTGCCGCCCTTGAGCGAGTAGTTCATTGCGTCGATAAGCTTCATCTGCGGACGGTTGTCGTTGCTGTAGTTGTTGAACTTGATGATCTTCTCATCTGTCAGCTTGAGGTATTTCGCCATTCTTTCTTCAAAGTTACTCATTTTTTCCTTTCGACGGTGCAGTTCCGTCATCCTCCGTTATTATTATTCTTGCTTCGTCGAGCTGCTTCCTGCAAACGGCTGAGAGCTTCACTCCCTCTCCGTACAGCTCGACTGCCTTTTCAAGTGGTATATCGCCCTTTTCAAGCTCCGCGACTATGCCGCTGAGCAAATTTAAGTTTTCTTCAAAGCCCTTTGTCTGTTTCATAAACTCACCATTTTTTCGATATCTGCGCTTCCGCGCCGCCGCTGTCGAAGCGGAGTGTCACGGTGTCGCCCTCGCTGAGCGTTTCCGAGCTCCGCACGAGCTTGTCGCCGCTGTACACGAGCGAGTATCCCCTCGCCAAGACCTTCAGCGGGCTGAGAGCCTCCAGCCGTGCTATTTTCTCGCCGAGCTCTGCTCCCCGCTTATCCATCAGGCGGGTCAGAGCCGCGTCGAGCCGCTCGTCAATGCGGTCGAGCCTTCCGCTCATAAGCACCAGCCTGTTCTCGGGCGACTGCGCCGCCAGCCTCGAGCCGACCGCCGTGTACCTGTCCGCAGCTCTGTCGTATAACGACTTCGCTGCCTTTTCGGCTCTGCGGACATACTGCTCAATGGTCTCACGAATCGCACCTATCTCCGGAGCAGCAAGCTCTGCCGCCGCTGACGGTGTCGGGGCTCGCATATCAGCCGCGAGGTCTGCGATGGTGTAGTCAACCTCATGACCGACCGCCGATATAACGGGTACCTTGCAGCCGTAGACTGCCCGCGCTACCATTTCGGAGTTGAAGGCGCCGAGGTCCTCGGCTGAGCCGCCGCCGCGCCCGACGATTATCACGTCGCAGCCCGCGTTCTCCGCTTTCAGTATGCCCCTGCATATGGACTCGGGAGCTCCCTCGCCCTGCACAAGAGCATTGACCGCGTACAGCTCGCACAGCGGATAGCGCCGCGTGAGCACGTTGATGATGTCGCGTATCGCCGCGCCGCTCAGCGACGTGACAGCACCTATCTTCTTCGGCATATACGGGAGCGGACGCTTGTGCTCCGCCGCGAATATGCCCTCCTTTTCGAGCCTGCGTTTCAGCTGTTCGAGCTCGACGCTCGCCTTGCCTGCGCCCTCGGGAATGATATCGTTGGCGTAGAGCTGATACGCTCCGTCACGCTCGTATACGGATATGCTTCCCGCAACGACCACGGACATACCGTCCTCAGGCAGGAATTTCAGCCGTGAAGCCGCCCCCGCGAACATCACAGCCTTTAATGAGCTCTCACTGTCCTTCAGTGAAAAGTAGCAGTGTCCGCTCTTGAAGTGCTTAACAAAGTTCGATATCTCGCCCTTGACCATCATGCCCTGCAATATCCTGTCGCCTTTGAGCTTCGAGCCGATGTACCTGTTGACCTGTGAAACGGTCACTACGGGCATAACACATCACCTGCCTGTTTCAGATAGCCGTATATCGCGACTCCCGCGGCGTTGTCGCACGAGAATTCGGGTGCGGCGAATGAAGCCTCGGGATAGCGCGAAACTATCCTGTCGCGAATAAGCTTGTCCGACATCACACCGCCCGCGAAAACGAGCGGCAGACTGCCGTATTTATCTATGGCGTCCCCCGTCATCGCGAGCACGGTCTCGGCGATGAAGTCGAGGCAGTACCGCGCGATATTCTCGGGCTTTTCGCCGTTTTGCAGCATCTGAGCGCACTTGTTCTCCACACCTGACAGACAGCAGCTTCCGTCCTTTATCACGGGCTTGACCTTGAACTGCTTATCCGCGTTCACGGCGAGCTTTTCAAGCTCCGCGCCGCACGGGAACCGCAGACCGAGCATAACTCCCGCCCTGTCAACAGCCTGTCCCGCCTTTAAATCGAGCGAGGTGCCGACCTCGGTGATGTTCAGCACGTTGTCGCTGTCGGGCTCGCAGAGAAGACAGTCAGTAGTTCCGCCGCTGACGTGGAAGGCAATGAAGCACTCCCTCACAAGGGCGAGCCTGTCCGCGGAATACAGCGCCGCGAGGATATGCCCTATCTGGTGCGAGGTCGTGTACAGCTGAGTGCCCGTCGCAGCCGAGTACGCTCTCGCGTAGCCCTCACCAACGAGGAAGCACGGCATATACGAGCCCTCGATGTTGCGCGGTCGTACCGAAGCCGCCACCGTTTCCGCCTGTATCGGGCGGTACTCGCGGCAGAGCTCCTCTACCAGCTCGGGGAGCTGCTTCGTGTGGTGGAATACCGCGTCGCTCTGCCTCAGTCCGAGCTCGCCCTCCTTTACGGGGAGCAGCCGCTTCCGCTGTATGACGCGGTTCTCGCCGCTGACGTACACCGCCACCGACGTTGTGTAGTTACTGGTGTCTATGCCGATATGGTCAGGCATTTTCAGCCTCACCGTGGTCGCGCGAGAACGCTCCGAGCACACCGTTTATGAAGGAGGCGTCCTCCTTGTAGGTATAGGTCATCGCGAGCTTCACAGCCTCGCTGATAGCCGCATTCATCGGCGTATTCTCATCGTATAGGCACTCAAACAGTGCTATGCGCAGTATCGCGTGGTTGAGCTTGGAAATACGCGAGAGCTTCCTCGATTTGCTGTAGCTCTCGATGATGCCGTCGAGCTCCTCCGCGTGAGTGAGAGTACCGTCCACGAGCTGCTTGACCTCGTCATTGACGGTTATCTCGTCTATCTCCTCAGCGATATCGTAGAGCTCCTGTATATCATCGTCGCGCAGCAGCTGCTCAAACACGAGCTTGAACGCGCTGTCTCTTACTTCTCTTCTTGACATTTCATCTCTCCCTATCTTTTTACTCGAACACAACGCCGTTGACGATGACGTTCACTCTCGCCACCGCAACGCCCGTCATATTCTGAACGTCCTCCTTGACAGCGGTCTGCACCTCTTCCGCCACCGCGACGGACTTGTATCCGCTTTTGACCTTTATCTTTATATCAAGAGCCGCGACGTCCCCGATAACACCGACGGTTATCGGACCGTTCTTCTTGAGCTTGCTCATTTTTGTCATCTCTCCGTCGAGACCTGCCACTCCCTTGACTTCAAGGGCGGCAAGCCTTGCGACGGTGATGATGACGTCCTCGGATATGCTGAGCTTGCTCTGAGCGCTCTTTTTAACATCTGCCATTTTTGTACCTCCGTTAACGCGAAGATTTGAGTGTATTTTTTAATCAAAGCTGTGTATACACTCCCGCTTCTATATTATACCAAAAAAATTCAGAATATTCAACTACTTTACTTCAAAAATTCTGATATTTTCCGCAGAAATTTCTGTCTCGCCCAGAATTATATCCTTGATAGCCGCAGCCTGCGCCTTATCGAGCCCCTCGGTCTTGACGACCACCTTCGCGGACTCGCCGTCGAGGTAGGCTACGCAGTCCTCGAAGCCCTGCGCTTTTACGAGAGATTCTATCGTACCCTCGCTCTCTATCAGCTTCGAGACCTCCACTGCGTCAAGGGCGTTGACTACCATTTCGTCCTCGGTGAGGTCGCCGCCTCCGATTATCGTCTGGAGCGTCTGCACTGCCTCGTCGCGTCCGTTCATTCGGTCGAGGCGAGCCTGTGCGAAATAGTCGACCTGCTCAGCCTCGCCGCTCTCGGGAGTCGCACTTACGAATTCGGTGTCGCCGTAGTTGACCGTATCGCCCATCTCCGCGACCTTCACCGTCTCGCCGTCCTTGGTGAACTTAGTTGGCGTGGTCGTGTAGTTTATGTAGACCGCTATCGCGAGCATAAGCGTGAGACAGGTCATTATTATCTGCTTTTTTCCGATTATTATTGTTGGCTTTTTCATTGCTTGTACCTCATTTCATCTTGGTTACGTATATTCTTGCGGTGGATATGCCGAGTGCCGCCGATACAGCCTTGTATATGCGCTCCTCGACTGCGGGGTCGCCGCAGCCCGTGCACGCGATGACCGCTCCCGTTATTGCGGGAGTCTCCACCGTCTCGATCAGCGGCTCGCGCTGACCGCTCCCGCCCGTCATCACATACTTTTTCTCCTCCTCCGTCTTGTTGTCCTGACTGCTTTTTCTGCCCTCGGCGGCGTAGACATAGCGCTCGCCCGTCCCGACAGTGAGGTAGACCTCGACCTCCCCCGCTCCGTCGATACGGCTCAGGAATTCACGCAGCCTTTCCTCTGTATCGCGGCAGTAGCTGTCCGACTGCGTCGCCGATGCTGCCGCCTCGGGAGCCTGCGGCGCGGTCTGCTTCCTGTCCGTCAGAAAAGATGATATAAGTATCAGAAGCAGTCCCGCAGTACCGAGGGCTGTGACGGCAATCGCTGAGTTCTTGCTCCCGAGAAGCTCGCCGAGCTTAGTTATCGCCTTCATTCACGACCTCCGTTTCGTCTCCGAGGGTGTTGCGTATCACAGCCGCCGCACCCTCGATATCCTCTGTATTCACCGTCACCCTACTAATAGATATGCTGCCGTCGGACAAAATATTAACCTCCGCCGTGATTTTTTCGCAGTCGATACCCGCCGCGGCAATCTGCTCCGCGAGGATATCGCACACGTTTGAAGCAGTCTGCTCTGCGAGCGCGGCGTCGTACAGCTTCTGCGGGCAGTCATAGTCCGCGAGCTCGTAATTGGCTATCTCGGGCAGTCGGAAGTCCGCAAAGCCGCTCACGAAGGGCGCTGTTATAACAAGGGCAAGGAGTATGTCGAGTATCAGCTTCAGCTGGTCTTTCATCTTCACGCTTCCCGCAGTCTGCCCGATAAGGCTCTTAGCCGCCGAAAACACACACACCGCGAGCACCGCCGCCTTCATATCCGTACAAATCACCCCTGTCCTATTGTCTGCGCGAGTATCGCCGACGATATCAGAAACATCAGCCCGTAGCACACCAGTACGCACTGCGCTATCGCGAGAGCTCCGTCGAAGCTTTTCAGGAGCTTCGACAGCGACGGCGCAGAGAACATATCAGCCGCAGCCGCTCCGAGGAGCATTACTCCGCGGTAGGCGAAGAGCTCCAGTATCTTCGGGAGCAGAAGCAGTACGATAGCAATAATACCCGCCGCTCCGACGGTGCTTCCGATGACCTCGAAGCTCCCCTTTACTGTGGCGTAGGCGTCGGAGACTGCTCCGCCGACAACGGGGACAGCTCCCGAAATGACGGTCTTCACGGTCTTGACCGCCACACCGTCAGCCTTCCCCGCAATGGAGCATTTGAGCGTGACAAAGCCCGTGAACAGCGTCATCACGACGGTTATGCTCCACGTTGAGGCTTTTTTCAGCAGTCCGACCACACTTTCAAGCGACGAATCAGGGAAGACGCTCCCCGTCACGGACAGAGCGGTCGCCGCTCCGAGAACAGGCAGAAGGTAGCTCTCCGAGAGCTCGGTTATCATCTCCGACGCACCGAGAATCATCAGATGGTACACGCCGGCGGAGGTCACGCCTCCGCACGCCACTGCCACCGCCGTAAATACGGGCACGAAAACGATGATAAATCCGCCGCAGAGCTCAATTTCCGCGACTGTATCGGTGAAAACGTCAATCAGCTGAGGAGCCGCCACCGCCGACGCGGTCATCACGCATACCATATCATAAGTCCCGCCCGATGCTCCTCCGAGAGCCGAGCCCGCCGATGTCCGCAGCACCGAAGCCGCAACGATTATAAGCAATATCGCGGAAAGCAGCCGTAAGGGAGCTGCGATCCGCGCGTACAGCCTGTCCCACAAAGCGCTCATCAACTCCCCGAAGCTGAGCTCCGTGATGTCGTCGTATCCTATACCGAGGTCGAACTCCGCAAGCGCCTCGTCGAGCTGCTCGGTGAGCTCCGAATAGATGTCCTCGGGCTCGTCCGCGAACGCAGAAAGCGGAACAGCCGCCGTCAGTAGGAGCACGAAGCTCACCGCGGCAATGATGAAATTCTTCATTTTCCACCTCACAGTATCTCGCCTATCCGCGAAATAAGAGCCTTTATCAGCGGCAGACTGACGAAGGTCACAGCTCCGCGCCCCCACATCTCCGCAGCCGATGCTATGGCAGTCTCGCCGCTGTCCTTGCAGAGATCGGAGGTTATCTGCGTGATGAGGCATATCGCGGTCGCCTTGAAAACCAGCGAGATGTAGCTCTCGGGAAGTCCCGAATCGAGGAAAAGCCCGCGTATATCGCCGAGAACAGGCGCAAGTATTGCGAATAGTCCGCCTGTCACAACCACGCACGCCGCCAGCGAAATGAACAGCGACTGCTCGCGGACGTGCTGTCGCAGCAGAACTGCTAAAATCGCGGAAGCTACACAGAAAACGGCGGTCGTGAATGCATTCTCTACCATAGCCCGAACACCGTTTTCACCGTGTCGAACAGCCCGCCTATCTCCTGCACGATGATGACGAGCACGACTATCAGCCCCGCAAGAGTTGTCATCATTGCCTGTTCCTCGCGCTCAGCACGCTTCAGCACGAGATTGAGCACCGCCACGATTATGCCAACTCCCGCGATTTTGAATATGAGGTCTATGTCCATTGCCAGCGTCCTTTCATATCACAAGAATCCCCGCCATAACGCCGAAAAGCAGCCCTACACTGCGGTACAGCCGTCCCTTGCGAAGGTAGCTCTCGCGCCTGCGGTCCTCAATTTCGGCGAGGGAGACTTCAAGAGCGTGTATCGAGTCAAGCTGACTCGCGCTGTCGCTCCTGCCGATAACTGTACCGAGGCGCAGCAGCAGCGTCTCCTCATCCGAGCCGAAATTCTGCGATCTTACGGCATTTCCCCAAACTGTTCGGAAGTCCGTGCCGCTCTCGAAGCTCTCGGGCAGTAACTGCAAAAATGTCAGCGAAGCAAGCTCGGAGTCGCGTTTCAGCTCGGAGCAGACGGAGTAAACATCGTCGGCTCTGTACCCGACAAGAAACGCCGTGCGCCGCAGTAAACAGCCTATGACAGTACATAGCTTCTGCTCGCGGCGAAGCTTGTCTGCGAGCGCAAATCCGACCATTCCGCCTGCCGCCGCAAATGCCGCCGAGGCTATAAACCGAAGCATATCAGAGCTCCTCCACCGAGCGAATCTGACCGACAGCCGAGGCTCCCGCGAGAAAAACAGCGTGAGTGAAAAGTCCCGCTGATAGCAGCTTTTCCGCAAAAGGACGGCGTCTGAGTGCTGCCATACAGTCAGCGTGAACGGTAGCGATAAAAATCACGCCGCAGCCCGCTCCCGCGAGCATAGCCTCGGTGTCGGAATCGTCGGCAATTTCGTCGCATATTATGTAGTCGGGCGAGAGCGAGCGGATAGCCGAGATTATGCCGATATGCCGCGGGCAGCCGCTCAGCACATTGGTCAGCACGCCAACGTCGTTCCCGACCTGTCCTCCCGAAACAGCCGCTATCTCGCCGCGCTCGTCGATGAGGGCGACCTTTCTCCGCCTGCCAAGGATACGGGATATATCGCGAAGAAGCGTAGTTTTGCCCGAATTCACACCGCCGCAGATAAGCAATCCGCCGCTCTCAATAAGAGGAGCTATCCCCTCAGCACAGCCGACCACGCACCGCGAGATTCGGAAGCAGATACCCGTGACCTCGGTTATAATGCCATCGGAGTTATACACGCCGGATATTCCCGCACGTATGCCGTTTCCGACAATGAAAAAGCCCTGTCGGAACTCGCTGATGTGGCTATGAAATGAAAAATGAGTGACAGCGTCTATCGTGCGGCGTATATCATCGGCGGAGCACCTCACGGCAGCAGCATTATTGCTGCTCGCCGACAGCGAATTTTCGGTCAGAAACACATTTTTGTCGGGGTAAATAAGGGCAACAGGTTGTCCGAGGTAAAGGCGAATCTCCGTGACCTCACTGCCTATAACATTAAGCAAGCGCAGAAGCGGATCTCTCAGTCGCTCGCTAAGATAACCAGCTATGACTTCAAGGCTTGTACGTTCGTTCATTTTCATCGCTCCTTTTACTACAGTGTATGCAGAGCGGCGACCTCATAGAACAAAAAAGGGACGCCGAAGCGTCCCTGAACAAAAAACAGCGTACATAAAGTACGCTGTTAATTTTGAAATTATTCCTTTACACCACCAAGTGCAACACCAGCGATGATGAATCTTGAAAGGAGCACGTAAGCGATAATGATCGGGATGATCGACATAGCGATAGCGATGTAGATAGCACCGAGGTCATTGAATCGGTCAGACGACTGGATAGCCGAGATCATCATAGGAAGTGTCTTCTTGTTTACCTTAACGTTGATAAGGATCATGTTAGGTGTATAGAAGTTGTTCCAGCTTGCGATGAAGGAGAATATTGCCTGAACGGCGATAGCGGGCTTCATCATCGGGATAGCGATGGAAACGAATGTCCTGAACTCGCTGCAGCCGTCGATACGGGCAGCCTCAACGATGTCAAGCGGGAACGACGATTTCATATACGACCTCATAAAGTATACTACCGCGGGAGCCGCAATAGAGGGAAGGATAAGAGGCCAGTATGTATTTGTGAGGTGGATCTTGGACATAAAGCTCAAGAAACCTGCTGATGTAACCTGCATAGGTACCATCATAACAAGGAGGATAGTCGTGTAGGATATCTCCTTGAGCTTGAAATCGTAAACGTGGATACCGTAAGCTGTTAAAGCTGAGAAGAAAACGGTAAGGAAGCAGGAGCAGCAAGTAATGATCAAGCTGTTTCTGTAACCGTAGAGTGCACGGTAGTTAAGTCTGTAGTCCGAGCTCGTTACGATCTTGTAGTTGTTGATGATATTGGTACCGGGGATAAAGCTGATACCGTTAGCTATCTGTGTATGCTCACGAGTAGCATTTACCAGAAGAATGTATATCGGCAGTAAGCAGATAACGGTCAGGATAACGAACCAGATGAAAAGCACCGTCGACTTGAGGATTATCTTAGCTCTGTAGTTATCCTTGGTTTTTCCATAAACTGAATTCATCTTACTCATATTGAAAAACCTCCAAACTGCTTGCTTTCAGCCTTGAGCTGCTTAGCGATCTTCTTTCTCTGCTTCTTCTTAGCTATCTCGTCCTTGTCACGTGTCATATAGAACGCGATGCAGCCGAGGATAAGTGTGATGAAGAAGAGGAGAACAGAAGCAGCACCCGAATAACCGAGCTTACTCTGATTCAGGTCAGATACATGGAAGTAACTGTAAATAAGAGCAGCAATGGTTTCAACGTGCTCGCCGACCTTACCGTCCTTATTATAGAGGTAAGGAATATCGAACATCTGGAGACCACCGATCATAGATGTAACGAGTGTATAAGCCATAATGGGAGTAAGCAGGGGCAGAGTGATCTTTCTGAAAACTTGTCCCGAGCTTGCGCCGTCGATGCTTGCAGCCTCGAACAGCGAGGGGTTGATACCCTGAATACCTGACATGAGCATGATCATAGTATTACCGAACCACATCCATGTCTGGATGAACATGATAACGACACGTGAAGGCCAAATACCCTCAATGAAGGGGATACAATCCACCTTGTCACCGGGGAGGTCCTTAACGATACCGATCTTGTTGAGCAGTGAGTTGATAGCACCGGGGGTATCCTTTGACTGACCGCAGAGCTGTACAAAGAGTACGGCAACGGAAGCGGCAGTGATAATATTGGGAAGATACATAACTATCTTGAAGAATTCTTTTCCCGGGATCTTGAGGTTAGCTTCAGTGAACCATACAGCGAGAGAAAGAGAGAGAAGAAGCTGAGGAATGAAGTTACCTACCCAAAGAATAACGGTATTTCCGAGCGTTCTGAAGAAGCTGTTATGTACCTGAGTAGCCAAAGCAAATTGATTTTTTGAACCGAATAAAAGGTCCGTATAATTCTTTAAACCGACAAAGTTGTCGATACCTGTATCCGCATTACCCTTAAAACTTACAATAAAGGTATTGATGAGCGGCCAGAACTGGAAGAAGAGATAAACAATAAAAAATGGCAGTATGAAAATATAGCCATACTTAGCGTAGCTTATTGATTTTATGCGGCGCTGAGCAGCTGTTGCCATAACACACACCCTCTCGTGAATTGATTAGTAACAAATATACACCTACGGAATACATAAGTATTCCGTAGGCATAATTTGTGTTAAATGTTATGTTGTTTGAAAGGATTATTCAACTGTGATACCAGGAACAGCCTCTACAACCTTCTGCTTGAACTTAACGATTGTATCTTCGTAAGACTTGCCACCCTTGAGGTACTCGTCTGTTACAGCGTTGAGGAACTCGCCCTTAACTGCTGAATCATAAGGAGTGATAAGACCATTGAAGTTTATGGACTTAGCGTTGTTAGCAAGCTCAGCGAAGTAGTTCTGACCGTCAGCAAAGTTGCCGGAGATCTTCTCGTTGAATACTGTGTTGCCGGAGATGAGCTCATCCATAACCTTTGTGTTGTTTACGTACTCAGGCTTAGCTGTAGCGTATGCCTTCATCTGAGCCTCGTCAGATGTAGCAGATACGATGAAGTCACGAGCCTCCTGACCGTTATCTGTAGCAGGGTTAACAACGATCCAAGTACCGCCCCAGAAGAATGCCTGCGGGCCCTGGCATACGTTCCACTTACCGTATGTAGCGCCGCCCTCGCCGCCTGCTGCGTCAAGGAAGAAGCCGCCGAAGCCCCATGTAGATACGAAGTAACCCATGCAAGCGTCTTTTGTACCAGCAGCTGTCCAGTCCTCTGTCCACTGGCTGTTCTGAGTTACGCCGCCGCAATCCCAGAGAGCCTTAGCTGTGTCTGCGAAGTTCTTGCAGAAGTCATCGATAACGAGCTTGTTATCAACAACCCAAGGCTGTGTACGACCGCAAGCGAATGCCTGCCACATACCGCCAACTGTATCAGCAAGAGCAGTCTTATTGTTGGACTTCTCCTGAACTGTCTTAGCAGCTGCTACGAACTTATCCCAGTCGCCAACCTGAGCCTGCATCTCAGCAGGTGTGGAAGCGCCGAGGTACTCCTTAGCGAGGTCAGCTCTGTAAGCGAAGCCGCCTGCTGCAGCCTGCCATGAAACGCCCTTACGAACGCCGTTGGAATCCTTACCGATCTCATCTGTGTACTTGTAGATGTTAGCGAAATCGCTGTCGCCGAGACCGAGCTTGCTGAGAGCAAGGGTCTTGGTATCATCGTTGATGTACTTGAGAGCCCAGTCAGCCTCACAGAAGTAAACGTCGAGGTCGCCGCCGTCGTTGAAGAGCTGGTCGTAACTCTCAGAAGCGTCGCCGCCGCCTACACCGAAGGAGATGAAGTGAATGCCGTCTACCTTGTCATCAGCGAGGTCGTCCTTGATTGTGTCATAGGAAAGACCCTTCCACTGAGCGATAAGAGTAGGAACGTCGTCTGCGTTCCAAGCAGCTACTGTGAATGTGTCGCCGCCTGTCTTAACAGAAGCGTCGATCTCACCTGTAGAAGCCTCTTCGCCAGCTGTTGTAGTCTCACCCTCAGCTGCTGTTGTCTTCTCAGCCTTGGATGAAGAGCTGCTGCTCTCGTCGTCGCCGCAGCTTGCGAATGCTGTTGCAGCCATTGCAAGTGTAGCTACTAATGCTAATGTCTTCTTAAGTGTGTTCATTAGAATTTTCCTCCTTAAATATGTATATTATAATTTGAAATTATAATACGCTTGATTAAAATGGTTTGTGTGTGGCTGTCTCTTTCGTTCTGTTCCGCACGACGACTGTCCTCGCCGCTGCATAGCGTCTCGTCAGAACTGCCGTTGTATCCGTTAGGACTATTACTGAAGGCGTGAGCCTCTGTAACTTGTTCACAAGCAATCCTTTCTGCGGAAGTCCTCCGCATTCCGTACCCGTTGTACTCTCCGTCAGGCTACCCTGCGAACGTCCTCCGCTTTGTGGAAGCCGTATCCATTGAATACCGCTGTACGTAACTGCATTATATCTTTATTGCAGGCGTATTGCTTTTGCATTATCAATATACCGTATTTCTCGGGCAAAGTCAATGCTTTGAATTGTTCTTTAACCATTTTTGAGCAGATTGTACATTTTCAACACGATTCTTTTGTTAATATTTACAGATTTACAGGCTGTAAAATCAAAAAGTTACAAAACGGTAAAAGGCTATTTTGACCTTATTACACATAAACCGAGCATTTCTTTTATATCAATTGCCCAAATATCCCAATAATGCGTAAAATCTTCAAGTCCGTTTTTGTCTATATTCACTGCGTTGACAGCTTCGAGTATTCGGCAAGAATACAGCTGGCGTCGCGGGCGTCGATTTCACCGTCTTTGTTGTAGTCGGCATAAAGCTCATACGGCTTGCCTATAGCCGAGCCTCCGCCCGTCGAGAGCAGAGAATAGTGCACAAGCACGAGACTCGCGTCCTTGGCGTCGATTTTGCCGTCATAGTCGGCGTCACCGAGCTTTCCCGCCATCACCTGTACCGTTATCTCATTGTCCTCCATACCATCGCGGCTGACGGTCAGCGTCGCGTTCACTGGCTCGCCGTTAACGCGTATACGTATTCCGTCGGAGCTCTCCTCCGTCTTATAGCCGCCCGTGACCTTACCGAATGAATCGGTGTACAGATAAACGTCCTGCACATTGTCAAACACGGGTATGAAAACCGTCGTCATCCAGCCCTCGTAGTCTGCGGACATCAGCTCGCTCTTTTCAGTCCCGTCTGAGGTCTTATATCTTATATAGTAAAGCGCGGGCTTTTCTATGTAGTAGTATCTGTCGGAGACATAGCCGTCTCCGTCGGGAATAGTCGTCGCACCGATGTATGCTTCCTCTGTCAGCTCGATAGGCTTCGTGTAGAGGTGATACTCGTCGTTCAGAAACATCTTATAATATATGTCCCTGCCGTCGGGAGCAGTGAGAGCTATCTTCCCGCCCTCGGGCACAGCCCCGCCTACGCGCGAGAAATTGACCGCGCCTATCTGCTTGCCGAACACCTTCATCGAGATATTTCCGTTCTTTATCCCGACAGTTCCCTCCGCGAAGAGCCTCTCCATATTCTCATAAGCCATAGCCGCAGCTTCCAGCTCCTCGGTATCGGTGTCCTCGAGCCCGTAGTAGAGCTCGTCCCTGACCGCGGCAAGGAGCTCCTGCTCCTCCTCGTCGGTGTAGTACATATCCTCGGCTGTGACGTCCGTCCACTCGCTGCCGTCCTCACTGTAGAAGCTCTCGCCCTCGTGCGTGGATCCGAGTATTCCGTCGTAGGTGGTATAGCTTCCGAGGCTCGCTATCTCGCCCGTTTCGTCGTTCGTCACGTACATTGAGGTCTCGAGCGGCACCACGAAGGGCGTATCCTCGCAGTAGATCTTCACCACTGCCGCAAACGCCGCGGGAGCAGCTTCACTCGCGCGTATCTCGACGCTTCTGTCGAGGTCGAGTGTCATATAGCCCGTGTACTCGCATTTTCCCTTGGTCACGGACGAAGCCGTGCCGGAGGTCGGGTCGGAGGCGTCCTTGAGGTCGGTGTATATCGTTATCTCATACTCCGTATTCGGCGATGAGATGTAAGTCCCGATAGCCGATATCTGCGTATCCTCGGTCGCCGTGAAGATATTCGCCATATACGACGGCTTTATCACGTCCGCGTCGTCGTAGGCGGACAGGTTTTGCAGCTGCACGTTTGTATCGTGCTGGAATATCGTGCAGTAGTCGTCGGCGTCCGTGAGCTCATACACCGCGAATTCCGTCAGCGACTTGTCGCAGTAGGATATCCATATGTAGCCATCCTCGCCGTAATTTTCACCCCAGCTGTTCTTGACGAGCCATGCGCCGTCCTTTTCTGCGGGATTCTTGAAATTCTCCGCGGGGAAGCTGTCGTCCCAGCCGACTATAGCCACCGAATGGTTCGCAAAGCGCGGCTTCCTGTTCGTGTTCGTGGACGAATATTCGGCGCTGAAATTCAGAGCCGCATCGGAGTAGAACGACACGTCCACCGCCAGTCCGTCGCTGACGAACTGCTTGATGAGGGCGTTTACCTCGTCCTCGTTGGTGTGCTCCCTATCGTAGTCGAAGGTGTAGGCATTGCGCAGGTGGTACTCGCACTCGCCGCGCTTCCTGTCAAGGATATCGCTGTCCGCGAACACCGTCTCGTCCCCGTATGGCATAACGCTCTCGTCCGCAGGACCTATCCACTGCGCCCACAGGTTCGTGATCTCAAGTGCACTGCCGCCCGCGTCGAGCAGCTCCTGCACATCATTCTCGTCGGTTATGTAGGGATAATCGGGAGCCAGCGCGTAATACGCCGCATGGAACTCAGAGAGGTCAACGGTCGGGTCGCTGCTTATGACGCTGCACTCGGCGCTCGCTATCGCCGAGTGCGCCCAGCACGTACCGTAGGGAGTCTGCCTCTTCACGGGAGATACGGGGTATTTGTCGCGCATATCGAAGCTGCTCGGGAGCTTTCCGCTGTCAGCAGCTTTCGGGGCGTATACGCTCTCCGACGGTTCAAGCTCGACTGCTCCGTCCGCGGACACAGCCGACACAGCAAATACAGGCTGTGACAGCGCATATCCGCCCGATGTGCGGCTCTCAGCAACTGCGGTGCACAGCTCCGCGAAGCCGAAAGCTCCGTTATATGAGGCGGCAAGCGTCAGAGCCGCCGCCGCTGAAACAGCACGCCTTGTAAAAGCTCTCATATTATCCCTCCTGTCAGGAAATGACATCTCTCGCGGTGTAGTAGGCTATACCGAACCACTCGCGCACCCAGTAGGTCGGTGCGAGCCACCACGGAGTATGCGCGGAAATATTATACGCCTCCATACCGAGCTTTTTCGCCTTCATATCCGAGCGCAGCTGGTGGAAGCCGTCGGTGACTATGGTGATGTGCTCGGGCAGTCCCTCGCGGGCGATGAGCTCCTGCGAAAAGCGCAGATTTTCATCCGTGGTCGTGGACTTGTCCTCCTCATAGATACGCTCGGGAGCTATACCGCGCGATACGAGGTAATCCCGCATACATTTCGCCTCGCTTATGCTCTCGTCGGCGCCCTGTCCGCCCGACACCACGACACGCACCTCGGGATTCTCCGAAAGGTAGCCGTAAGCCGCATCAAGCCGACGCTTCAGCATAAGGCTCGGCACGCCGTTTTTGACCTTGCACCCGAGCACGACAACCGTAGTATCGGTATTTTTCGGAGCATCGTGCATCTCCCTGAGCATAAAGAAGCTCATCACTGTCGCGGAGACGATACCAAGTCCGATAAGGACAGCCACCGCGCACACGGCGATACGTCCGCCCGTGCTCTCCCACAGATGTGAGACAAAGCGGCTGACTTCGCCGTAAAACAGGAAAACTGCGGTAAGAACTCCTGATATGAAAGCTCCCGCGCAGTTTCCGAGGTTGATTATCCCGCTCCCGAGTGGAAGCAGGAAAACTATCAGCATTATAAAAGAAATGAGAGCGGGTAAAACTCTCATTTCTGTCCTTATGAATGTAAGCATTGTTAAAATATGTCAGTCCTTCTTAGCCGCAAGCTTGAGTATGCGGTCAACTTCCTCCTGCGAGGTGAGCTCGCTTCCGAGGTGGGTGGGTACACTGTTGTACAGACCGTGGAAGTCCGAGCCGCCCGTCCTTATGAGCTCGTATCTGTCAGCGATAGCGCTCAGCTCCCTGCGGTAGTTCTCGTCCGCAGAGTGGTGACCTATTTCAACGCCGTCTATCTTGCCGCTCTTTGCAAGCTCCTCAAGGAGCTCGATGTTGTCGTACTGCGCGGGGTGAGCCATTACAGCCACTCCCCTTGCAGTGTGGATAAGGTCGATGACGAAGTTTACATCAGGGTACTCGCGCTCAACGTAGCACGAACCCGTCTTCGGGTTGAAGAGCTCGCGGTCGAGCTCGCCGTAGAACTCCAGCGCGTAGCCGTAGTCAATGAGTGCACGCATAATGTGCTGCTTGAAAATGCTCTTTGAAGCGGTAGTGTGCTTGAGTATGCTCTCAAGGGTAATGGGGAACTTCTCCATAACCTTGTCTATCATTTCCTTCGAGCAAGCCTTTCTTATCTCGCAGGATTTGAGGCAGAGTCCTTCAAGTCTGTCGGGCTTCTGCGGAGCGTAGCAGAGAATATGTACCTTGCTGTTTCTGTCCTTGTCCCAAGCCGAGAGCTCGACGCCGCGGAGTATCTTCACTCCCTCGCGCTGTCCGAGCACATCTGCTCTTGAAAACGATGCCATGGTGTCGTGGTCGGTGATAGACAGGCAGTCTATGCCTGTGCGTTTAGCCTGTGAGATGATGTCCTCGATACCGAGCGAGCCGTCAGACAGCTTGGTATGACAGTGCAGATCGCAGATCATTGATCAAACCTCTTTCCGTGCCGCAGCAGAAAATACGCGGCAGACGTAAAATATATACTGCATTATATGAAGATGTCAGATTGTTAAGAAGTACATACAGCGATAATAATTATAACATATCTTACGACAAATTTCAAGTATTTTCGTGCAATTTTTCTATCGGTCAGAGTGAAATATTTCCCTGTCAGCAGAATTCGGCTATATTACGTCATTGCAAAGCGGCGTACAGCTCGCCCTTCCTGAAGCCCGTCTCCTTCGCGACAGCCTTGCAGGCGTCGGTTGGCTTCTCGCCCATAGCTATAAGCTTCTGCACCTGCTCCAGTGCCTGCTCGAGAGTTACCTCTCCGCCTTCGGCAGTACATCCCTCGACCACGAGCACATACTCGCCGCGGGGCTCGTTCTCGGTGTAATAGGTCACAGCCTCGCCGAGAGTACGGCGCAGGGTCTCCTCGTGGAGCTTCGTTATCTCGCGGCAGATCGAGATATTCCTGTCCGCACCGAAGAAGTCGGCAAGGTCGGTGAGCGTGGTTTTCAGCTTGTGCGGAGCCTCGTAGAATATCATCGCCCCCGTCTCGCCGCGCAGACGTTCAAGCTGCTCGCCTCTCTCCTTCTTGTTCACGGAGAGGAAGCCCTCGAAGGTGAACCTGCTCAGGTGCATACCCGACAGCGCCGCCGCAGTCACCACCGCAGACGGTCCGGGCACAGCCCTGACGTCTATGCCGTTTTCATACGCGAGCCGCACGAGCACCTCTCCGGGGTCGGATATGCAGGGCATACCCGCATCGGTGACGACTCCGCAGTCCTCGCCCGCGAGTATGCGGTCGATGATGTGCTGAGCCTCCGCGCGGGAGCTGTGCTGGTGAAAGCTCACGAGCTCGTTCTTTATCTCGTGCCGTGTGAGGAGCTTTAGCGTAACGCGCGTGTCCTCGGCGCAGATGAAGTCCACCTCCGCGAGCATTCTCAGCTGGCGGAGGGTGATATCCTCCATATTGCCGATAGGCGTACCTATTATATAAAGTGTGCCGCTCATACCTGCTCCTTTCCCGTGTCGTAAATGCGCTGCAGCTCGTCCGTAAAGCCGTCGCCGCTGCGGATATAGAGCTGCGGCTCTATCTTCATAAACGGCTTCGAGCCCTTCTTGCCCTCGATGAGGAAGAGCCACGGAGCCTCGTCCGCATTCTTCGACACCATGCGCAGCCGCTTGGGCTCGATGTCGTGCGACTTCATCGCGTACATCACGTCGCTGAGCCGCTCTGGACGGTTGCACACGCACAGTCTGCCGCCGAATTTCAGCAGCTTCGCCGCCGCCGCGCAGACGTCGTCTATCGTGCAGAGTATCTCGTGGCGGGCTATCCTCTGAGCCGTAATCGCGCTCTGGAAGCCCGCATTGTTGACCTTGTAGGGCGGGTTGCAGGTGACGAGGTCGATCTGCCCGAGCGGAGCACCGTCCCACAGCTCCTTGAGATCGGCGCACACGGGGACGATACCGCTCGTCTCGCTGCGCTCCATACCGAGATGGAGCTGCTCTATCGCGCCAGCCTGGATGTCCACGGCGTAGGTGACCTGCGGCGGCATTTTCTTCTGCATTATCAGCGGTATGATACCGCAGCCAGTACCGAGGTCGCAGACCTTGTCCTTCGCGCGGTACTGCGAAAAGTCCGCGAGCAGGAAGGCGTCCGTGCCGAAGCGGTGGTCGCTGCTGGCGCAGACGTAAATCTTATCGGTGAGTTTTTCGTATTTGTAGTCCATTCATTTACTCCGTATCATATCGAGAGCTTCCGCCATTTTCATGCACCTTGCGTACCTGTTCTGCCACATAAAATCGTTATAGTAGCGGTAGGTCTGCTCCGCCGTCATAAAGTCATTATCAAAAGTCGAGTTGCAGTATTCGGGAACTATCATCTCGAAGCCGTGCTCAAAGCCGCACTTTACCGTTGCGTCAATGCAGTAGTCTGTCTGCAAGCCCGTGACTACGAGCCTTTTCACGTCCTTTTCCCGCAGGTATTCAAGCAGTCCGCTGTCACGGAAGGGGCTGTTCACGTACTTGTCGAATACGCGCTCGCCCGCCGCGGGAGCAAAGCCGCTGTATACATCAAAGCCCGCATTGCCCTTGGAGAGCGGCTTACCCTCGCCGTCATCGTGGCGGACATAAACGACCTCCACGCCGTTTCCGCGGGCTGCGGCAATGAGAGCGCGGACATTTTCGGTATATCTGTCAAAGGCAAAGAGCCTGTCATTGGTAATAAGCTCCTGCGCGTCAATAACAAGAAGAACTGTTTTCATCATATTATCGTTCCTCCGCCGACAACGATATCCCCGTCATAGAGGACGACCGCCTGCCCGCTCGTTATGGCACGCTGCGGCTCATCGAATTCGACCATATACCGCCCGTCCCCGAGGTACGAGACAACCGCGGACTGCTCGTGCTGAGTGTACCTCGTCTTTGCAGTCACACGCATTGGCTCGGTCAGCTCGCTGACGGAAATGAGGTTGAAGTCGTCCGCGATGAGCGAACGCGAGTACAGGTCAGCCTCATCGCCGAGCGTGACCGTGTTCGCCTGCACGTCCTTGCTCACTACATATGCGGGCTTGCCGAGCGAGATACCGAGGTGCTTGCGCTGACCCACGGTGTAGCATATCACGCCCCTGTGCTCGCCGAGAACGTTGCCGTCCGTGTCTATGTAATTGCCGTGTACAGGCTCAATGCCCTTGAAGCGGCTGATAAAGCCTGCGTAGTCGCCGTCGGGCACGAAGCAGATGTCCTGACTGTCGGGCTTGTCGGAGTTTACGAGCCCCGCCTGCTCCGCGAGAGCACGAACCTGCGGCTTTTCGAGTGCACCGAGCGGGAACAGCGTATGCGCGAGCTGCTCCTGCGTGAGCGAGTAGAGCACGTAGGTCTGGTCCTTACTGCGGTCGGCGGGACGTTTCAGCAGATATCGCCCGCGCTCCCCGTCGTATCCGATAACAGCATAATGCCCCGTCGCGATGTAGTCGTAGCCGAGCTCCAGCGCGCGCCTTAACATCGCGTCAAACTTTACGCGGCGGTTGCACTCGATACACGGGTTCGGAGTCCTGCCGCTGATATAGCTCTGCGCGAAGTGCTCCATAACGTTCTCGCGGAAGCAGTCCTTGAAATTGAAAACGAGGTGCTCGAAGCCGAGCTTCCTCGCTACGTCTCTCGCGTCGAGCACGTCCGAGAGCGCACAGCAGGTCTTGCCCTCCTTCACAGCCTCGGCGACGTCCTCATCGCCGAACATCTTCAGCGTCACGCCCGTGACATCGTACCCCTGCTCCCTCAGGAGCATAGCCGCAACGGAGCTGTCAACTCCGCCGCTCATTCCGACCATTACCTTACTCATTGCCGTCCCTCTCAAAAAGCGATCTTATCTCACCGAGCTCCGCGAAGCTGTAGTCCGCGAGAGCCCTGATGCTGTCCCATTCACGCTCGGAAGCCTCGTCATAGACCGCCGCCGTGACGAAGCCCGCATTTTTAGCAGTCTCGACGCAGTGGATGGAATCCTCCGCCACGAGAGTTTCCGCGGGCGATGTACCGAGCATTTCCGCCGCCCCCATAAAGATGTCGGGGAAGCCCTTTCCGTTCGGATATTCCTTGTCCGTGAGCAGGAACGCCATGCGGTCGAGCACGCCGCACCGTCTCAGAGCCGCAACTGCGAGCCCTTTATATGTAGCGGTCGCCACTCCGTAGGGTATGCCCTTCCCGTCGAGGAAATCAAGGAGCTCCACTACTCCCTTTTTCAGCGGGATATGGTGCTCATACTCCTCGCGCACGAGCTCCTCTATGCGGCGGATGACCTGCTCGGGCGTCATACCGAGCCCGAACTCGTCTATCATAAACTGTGCCGCCGCCTCTATCGTCATCTGCTTTATCTTCCACGAAATGCCCTCGGGCGGGTCGGTGACGCCGTTCTCGGCAAGAAAGCGGCGGTCGATATCGAACCACATACCCATTGAATCTATCAGTGTGCCGTCAAGGTCAAAAATTATGCCCTTTATCAAGTCTTTGCCTCCGTAGTTTTTGATGTTGAGGGTTCGGTCGCGGGCTCGGGCTCAGCCTCAGTTGAAGGCTCGGTCTTTGCCTCGGTCGTCGGCTCGGTAGCGGGCTCTCTGTCCTCGGGATAGTTCTTCCTCAGCCACACCGTATCCTGCTTGGTGAAATAGCGGTTCTCCCTGAGCCATTCCTGCTTCTGCTCGTCTGTGGTGTAGTCCACACCCGCCGACTCCTCATTTCCGCAGAGAATGACCGCCTGCTTGTCCATACTCTCGTATATCCGCTCAAACCTCGCAATATCATAGGTCTTGTTCCCGACGAGCGGGTCGGCGATATGCACTACCTTCTCCTCGTAGTCGAAGCCGTACATCACCACGCAGTGCTGCATCGGGTTGAAGTAGAGGTCTTCCCCGCAGCCGAGCCTGAACTCGTACTGCTTGCGTGTCTCGACCTGATTTATCGTAGTCCACACGATGACGGGTCTGCCCTGCTCTATCTGGTAGTACAGCTCCTCTATTGAGCTGCCCGTGAGGTCAACGGCGTACCAGTCCGAGCCGAGATAGGAAAAGTAGTCGTCCGCAGTCCTGACGATGACGGGAGCATTGCACCCGAAGCCGTCGTCGTGGTGCGGATTGCCTATATACGCCTCGTTCATCGTATAGTAGCCTATACGGTCGTTCGGCATAAAGATGTCCGCCAGCTCGACCTTGTCAGCCTCGTAGCCGTAGAAGTTGAGCAGCTCCGTGAGCGCCGTCACCTCGCAGCCTGTCGGGAGCTCGGGCTTTTGCAGCAAAGCCTTGACGTTCACCGCGCACTTCTCCCTGAGCTTATAGTCCGACGGCATTTTCGTGTCTATCTCCACCCTCAAAGGAGCGCCGTACTCATTGGTAGCCTCGGTGGGCTCCTCGAGCACCGCGACAGTCATAGGCTGTACCGTGGTCGGAGCCACTGTCGTAGAGGCAGAGGTCGCCCCCTCCAGCTCATTGTTGCCCTCAAGCCGCAGAGTACGCCCGCTGCACGAACACATTCCCGCCGCACACACCATTGCGGCAGCTATTGCACACATTCTTTTCCTCATTTAATCCAACTCCAGATCGATCGCGATCTTCGCCCTGTAATCGTCAGCAGCGGAGGTCACGGTGTCGAGCGCAAGACCGTAAATGTCCGAAGCCTTTCCCTCAAGCTCGGCAAATCGCCTTGTCACCCTGTTCTTCTGTGAGAGCTTTGCGAGCGACGAGCCGAACGGTATGACCGCCCTGCCCTTTGCCGCCGCGAGTATTTCCCTTCCCCTGTCGTTGAATGCAAGTATCCTGCCGTATGGCGGCATATGCGTCATATCCTCGCGCGTTATCCCTATCAGCAGCGAGAGCATTATCCGCTTGATACGTGCCATTGTATATCTCTTTGTCTTGACGGTGCCGAACAGCTCCTCGAGCGAGCCTGCCATTCTTGCGCCGTATATCCTGTTTTCGAGTCCCTGAGCTATATCGCTGATCTGAGCTATCTCCTCTGGAGAAGCCATTCTCAGCTTGTAGAGCATAACTCTTTCAAGGCGTTCGAGCTTCGCTATACCGCCCTTTTCGGCAGCTTCCCCGACCGCCTTTGCCCACAGCTCAGGCATTATCTCCGCAAGCTCTGACACTTTCGCACCCGCAAGTATGCGCTCGCGGATATAGGAGGCGCTTGCCTTGCCGTCCTCGACCGCTCCGCTGTCGTGCGAGGCTCCTTCGCGCCTTACGGTAAAAGGCTTTATCGGCGAGCGCAGCGACCTCAGCGCCCGCAGGTACTCAATAGCGAGAGTGTTGTTCGGCTCGGCAACTATCGCCGCCGCATTCGGGTACACGCCGCTCAGCACCGAGGTCAGTGCACGCGGGTAGGTGTAGCCCTTCTCCATTATGTCGCTTATATCCAAGGCTCGCGTGGAAGCGACCTCGTCCACCATTTCGAGCGCCCGCGACAGCTTTTCAACGTCGCCGCACTCGCTCCCGAAGGAGAGCTCGTCGACTACGCCGAGGCTGTTCAGCAGCCACACGGCTCCCGCAGCGAAGTTCTCCGCGGACGAGAGACTGAACTGCACGGGCAGCTCGATGACGAGGTCAACCCCCGACTTCACAGCGAGACGCGCACGCATAAGCTTGTCCATTATCGCGATATCGCCGCGCTGGACAAAGCTGCCGCTCATAACGGAGACGATATGGGTCGCGCCGTTTTTTCGTGTTTCATTTATGTGGTACAGGTGCCCGTTGTGGAACGGGTTGTACTCGCAGATAAGACCGCTGACTTTCATATCCCACCTCATTACACAATAATACTATTATATTATGCCGTAAAAATGACTGTTTGTCAATACCGCCGCGATCTGCTCCCCTGCTATACATTCTGTTTCCGCAGGCTGACGAGGAATACCGAGCCCTCGCCGGGCTTGCTCGTGACGTATATCTTGCCGCCGCATTTGGCGACTATCTCCCTGCACAGAGCCAGTCCCAGCCCGTTTCCCTGCGACTGCCGCGAGCTGTCCGCCTGATAGAACTTGTCGAAAATGTGGCGCTGCTGCTCCTCTGTCATACCTATGCCCGAATCGCTGATGTAGACCTTGTAGTGGTGCTCGGACTCCTCTATTTTTACAGTGACAGAGCTGCCGTCCTCCGAGAACTTAATCGCGTTGCTGAGCAGGTTAGTCCACACCTGAAACAGCAGCGAACGCTGCCCCGTCACGGTCAGCTCGGGCATATCGAGGTCGAAGCTGATATCCTTGCGGCTCCATTTCGGTTCGAGCAGGACTATCGCCTCGCGGAGCTGCTCGTCGAGACGGTAGGAGGTCGGCTCGTCGAGCGACACCTGATTCTCCAGCTTCGACAGGCGGAGGATATTGTCGGTGAGGTCGTTGAGCTTCTCAATGCTGAAATACGCCTTCGAGATGTACTCGCTGCGTTCCTCGGCGGAGAGCGAGTCGTCCTGCAGGAGCGTGAGGCAGCCGTTCAGCGAGGAAAGCGGCGTCTTGAATTCGTGCGATACGTTTGCGATGAAGTCGTTGCGTATCATCTCTATCGAGCCGAGCTCCTGCGCCATATAGTTGAAGTTCTCGACCGTCTCCGCAAGCTCCCTGACTCTGCCCTTGTACTCGAGGCGGACGCTGTAGTCGCCCTCGGCAATTTTGCGCGTGCCCTTGCTGAGGTCTGAGAGCGGTCGGAAGATGTTCCACACGGCGAAGTATGATATCGCGGACGCGAGGATAACGCTGATGATGTATATGCTGAGGCTTCCGAATGCCGAGAACGTGCCAGTGCGGAAGCTGAAGCCGAGCCTTTCGAGCAGGAACATTATCAGCAGGAACACGCTCAGGAGGACAAATATGGTCGCGAAAAACGCGAGTGTGAGACGCCGTGTGAGGCGCTTGTAATGCCTTAATTCAGGCGTTTTCTTAGTTGGTATCATTTTTCACCGCCCTGTATCCGAGACCGCGTATGGTAACTATCTTAAAGTCGGGAGACTCCCTGAAACGCTCGCGCAGCCTGCTGATGTGAACGTCGAGAGTATGGGGGTCAACGTCGTCCTCGATGCCCCATATATCGTCGAGTATCTGCTGCCGCGTGAATATCTGATTCGGGTAGGACAGCAGCTTGTACAGTATCAGGAACTCCTTCTGCGGCAGCACCTGCGAGCCGCTCGCGTCGGTGACAGTCCACGTGCCGTATTCGAGGGTCAGACCGCCGAAGGTGAGCTTCTTCTCGCTCGCGCTTTTTGCCCGCCGCAGCAGAGCCGTCACGCGCATTATCATCTCCTTAAGGTCTACGGGCTTGACCATATAGTCGTCCGCCCCCGAGCCGAAGCCCGCCTGCTTGTCGGTGATGTCGCCCTTTGCGGTGATTATGAGCACGGGCAGGTCGTAGCCTGCCTCGCGGAGCTCGCGCGTGAGCTCGAATCCGTCCATACCTGCCATCATCACGTCGGATATCATCAGGTCAACGTATTCGGAATCGAGTATTTCGAGCGCCCTGTCGGCGTTTTCGGCAGGGAGTGCAATGAAGTCGTTCTTTTCGAGGGTGCGGCAGAACAGCCCGCGCAGGTCTGCGTCGTCCTCGACCACAAGTATACGGAACATAGTATACCTCCAAAATCAAGTTGAACTCATTATAACACAATATCGAAAGAAACGCAATACCGCAGGGAACGCCGCCCGTTATCTGCCGACAAAGAAAAATCCCCGAAGCATAAGCCTCGGGGACAGCTTTTACGGAGCGGCATACTGCTCCTTTAAATTGAAGTCGATATAGTAATTGTCGCCGAATGTGACCTCGTACACAAGCCTGCTGCCGTCCTCGCCCGTGAGGGTTATATCGGCTGTGCCGCGCTTGTAGAACTCCGCCTGCCAGCCGTGCGGCTCGTATTTGTCCTCGTAGCGGAGCTTCACGATGTCCTCATCCGAGGAGACTGCGGTGTAGGTCATATCGGGGTCGATTTCCGTACCACCGCGGATATTGCACGACATATGTGGCTGTCCGTAGACTATCGTGAAGAAGCACGCCGCCAGCAGCACAGTATTGAGCACACAGCCCGCGATAATGAGCCGCTTGTCCTCGAATATGCCGAGCACCAGCGCGAACATCACTGCCACGCAGAACAGCTCCGTCAGTACGTGCCACGGAGGCACATAGAGCGTCCCGTGGAGGTAGCCCATACACGTCGCCGCGAGCATATACAGCATAGGCGAAAGTATCAGCAGGCTGTACCACTTTTTCTTGGTCACGAACCAGCCGAGGAATGCTCCCGGAAAGGTGAGCAGAGTCACGATGAACCAGCCCGGGTAGTAGCCGAATATCCCCCAGTGGAGCCAGCAGAACGGTACCTGTACGAGGTATATGAGGGGCTGGCTTATCAGGAAGAAGACGAAGGTCTTGCAGGCGGCTTCGAGCGGCTTCTTGCAGTTGGTGATGATGACTATCGCGAGGAATATCCACCATTCATAGCTTGCGCCGTTGTCGGTGAAGGACGTGTTTTCAAGGGCGGGTATGCAGAGCAGTCCACCTGAAATGATGCCTGCCGACACCGAAAGTATCAGCAGGCGTTTCCATGTCATTTCAATGCCGCCGAACAGCATTTTTATATATTTCATTTCTTTTGTTTACGAACCGTAGTAATACTGCTTCAGCAGAGTTCTGTTTTCGTTTGTGTCACGGAGGTAGCAGGTCGTCGAACCGATGTGCACAATCGCGATGGGCTTTTCGCCTATGATTATGGGAGTTGCCTCATTCACGAGCTTTGCGGCGTATTCGTTGATGTCCGAGTTATAGTAGAATTCGGAGCTGTCGTAGTAGTAGCGTCCGCTTTCGGGGAAGGCATTTGCTATGGCGTCTACCTCTGAATACTTGGACGTATCTTCGCCGTCATAGTAGTAGTTGTAGGTGTAAGAATAGCGTGAGTATCTGTCATTTTTGCCGAAGAAGGACTTGGGCTGCGAATAGAAGCGCGGCATATATACCACTGATACGCAGTTGTCCTGATAGCTGTCAGAGCTCAGGTCGGACGCCTTTACCGCATTGACCTCAACGTCGTGGTCGGCGAGGAAAGCCTTTGTATTCGTGAAGGATTCGAGCACCCAGTAGTCGTTGGGCAGATAGCAGTATACCCTGCCTTCCCTGAGCTCCTCGGGAGTCATATCCCTGATGTCCTGCATATAGGCTTTTCTGAATTCCTCAAGTCCGCTGCTGCTGAGTGCAACAGTCGCGACTGACCTGTTTGCCTTGTTTGTAATGACAAGTCTGCCGCCCTTTTTCTCTCTCTGAGCTGCTGAGTAGCTGCCGTAATACTTGGAGATGCTGTTGTTGACTGCCGAAAGAGCAGCCTCTGTCGCAGCCTTTTCCGCGTATTCGTCGGAGCAGAGCACCGCCTCGACAACATCGCTGAGCATACAGCTCATTACCGTGTACTCGCGCTTAACGGTCGAGCCGTAGAGCGTCTGATAGGTTATCTCTATATTGTGGGAGTCATAGCGGTCGGAGTCGGAGTCTATCTTGTCGATGTCATTGTATGTGTACTTGTCGAAGTGGAAGTGTCTGTCAACAGCTTCCTTGTTGAGGGCTGTCACAGCCTTGATGACGTTCTTGTCCCTGAACTCTATCTCGGCTGCTGCATAGGGAAGAATGGAGTTGCCATTCAGGTTTACGGAAACGGATTCAACGCTGATCGCCGCGGGTACGTGGCGGGGAGCTCCGAAGCCGTCAGTGACCTTGCACAAGCCGCAGATGAGGAATACGCTGCCCATTACGGCTACGAAGCCGAGGGGAGCTGTCCAGAAGCGCTTGAAGCCTCGTCTTGCGATGACCTCCATAATGAACCAGCCGATACCGCAGATGATTATGCCCGAGATAATGGCAGAGATGAGGTTTATGCGGATAGCAAGGAGCACTGTCACTATGCAGAATACCGTCATAGCGCCAACTGCGTAGAAGAATGACTTGTATACATATGGCTTGGATACGCTCTCAGCCTTTCTCAGCTTGTAGAGGAGGAAGGCGGCGATGAGGTAGACTGCCGTCATAACGCAGGCAATTACCATCCAGCGGATATACATCGACTTGTCGAAGCTGCTTATCATATCCAGCCCGTCGGAGGTCGATTCAAACAGGTAGTAGAAGAAGTATACCGTTGCTCCGAGAGGAGAGGTAGCCGTGAACACGGGGCTGAAGAATATGCTCTCGCCGACCATTCCGTAGGGAGCTGTGGTAACGATCGCGAGCCATACACAGCCGATAGTCGCGGGGATAATGGAGTTTACGGCGATGATGCTGAATATAGCCTCGAAGGTGCTTCCGCAGAAGGTTATCGCGAACACCGAGATAGTGTAGAGCATTATCATACCCACGACAACTATCATTCCCGATTTGATGATGTGCGGGAATATCGACCAGAAGTCCTCGATGTCGATGAATACGTTGCCGACCGTGAGTATCACGAAGCTGAGGATTATTGATATCACCAGCGGAACGAGGTATATCGCAAGTCCCGAGAGATAGTCCGCGAAGAAGCGCTGGGTGTTGCTCAGCGGGAGGGAGTAGTGCATATCCACGAGCGATTTCCTGTAGAGGTAGTTGTAGTGGAACAGCGCTATTACGAAGCCGAGCAGTATGCTGATGATGATGGTACCCACACCCGTGAAAATGAACGGAACGAGGAAAAGGGTTACATCGACGTATTTCTCTGTTGTTTCGTTGAGCTTGTCAAAATATGCGGCGATGAGCACTACGACCGATACTACGGGAAGTCCGAGCAGTTCGAGAACGAAGTTGATGATGAGTATCTTCTTGTTTTCGAGTATGTCGGTCACAAAGCGCTTGCCGAAGAAGTTTTTAGCTGCCGCTGATGTCGTTGCTGTCATAACCGAGCACCTCCAGTTCATAAATAAATATCTCTTCGAGAGTAAGGGGTATCATTTCGAGGAGCAGCGGCTCCTTGGGAGCAAACGCCGCCCTTACGGTATCCTCGTCGCCCTTGGCGATGACGTAGTAGATGCTCTGGCTTCTCTCGAAGTGGAGTATCTCCAGACCCGTAGCCGCGAAGTCCTCCTTGGTATAGTCCACGGGCGTACCGTCCTCATTCTTGGGGAAGGCAACCTGAATCTTGTGCACCTCGCCCTTGAGGCTGTCTATCTCGCGCGAGAAGACTATCTTTCCGTTGTGGAGCAGAGCCGCCGTGTCGCAGACCTCGTTTATCTCCTTGAGATTGTGCGAGGATATGACGGTGGTAAGCTGTCTGTCGAGCATCGCGTCCACGAGCATCTTCTTGACGATGATGCGCATAGTCGGGTCGAGACCGTCGAAAGCCTCGTCGAGGAGGAGGTAATCCGTCCTGCACGCGAGAGCGATTATCACGATAGCCTGCCTCTTCATACCCTTCGAGAAGGTGTTTATCTTCTTGTTCAGCGGCAGATTTATACGCTTGCGGAGCGATTCAAACAGCTCCTCCGAGAAGTTGGGGTAGAAGGTCTTGTAGTAGTTTTTGAGTCCCCTGAGGGTATAGCCTCCGAACTGAACGGTCTCGTCGTTGATGAAGAAGACCTTCTGCTTTGCGGCGACGTTGTCGTAGACGCGCTCGCCGTCGATGAGGACTTCGCCGCTCTCCTGCTCATATATGCCCGAGAGCAGACGCAGGATAGTCGATTTGCCCGCGCCGTTCGAGCCGAGGAGTCCGAAAGCCGTACCCTTTTCGATCTTCAGATCAACGCCGTTCAGAGCGGTATAGCTGTCGAACTTCTTGACGGTATTTTTTAGCTCGATCATAGCTGTTCTCCTTTCCCGTGTTTGTTATAAATAGTGTCGATGTGTTCTGCAAGTACCTGTTTGTCGATTCCTCTGTCCGCGCAGGACTGAACCGCGCTGTCGAACTGAGTGAGGACTGCGCCCTGGAATACGGCGCTGTCGGGCTTTGCGATGAAGCTCCCTCGCCCGGGTACGGAGTAGATTATGCCCGTGCGTTCGAGCTCCTGATAGGCTTTCGCGACGGTATTGGGGTTGACGCCCGCGTCCTTGGCGAAGGCACGCACGCTGGGGAGCTGATCATTCTCGGCGAGGGTGCCCTTGACGATGAGCCCGATGATGTTCTCGTAAATCTGCTCATAGATGGGAGTTCTGCTGGTAAGGTCGATAGAAAACATATACTGCCTCCTTTCTGTTGGGGGTGTACTATATCGGGTAGTACATCTGTTACACCCTTATGATATCACGTTTGTTACAGTTTGTCAAGTGTTTTTTGAAATTTTCTGCATTTCCGCAAAAAAACAGCCTCGGAGCTATTCCGAGGCTGTCTGACATTACGATATATGGCGTCCTTTGCCTTTTTTGCGGTTCTCTGCGGGCTTTTCGACGGGCTTTTCCTTGCCGCCCATATCCTCGAAGAGCGTCTCCTCGTCTATCTCGTCGGAGCCGTCGGTGAGCTCAGGGTTTATCTCGCCCATATTCTCGTAGTACGGCGTGATGACGAATTTCTGTATCACGGGGTAGCTGTTGAAGCACACGATGAACCACATCGGCACCACCGAGAACAGCGGTATCAGCAGCATAAACAGCGGCATCATATAGATGAACAGCACCGCTAAGAATGCTCCGTACAGCACGACAAGCACCGTGCTTATGATGTTCTCCTTCAACGCCACGAACGCGAGAGCGAAGGAGTTCTTTATCAGGTTTTTCAGCGAGAGGTCGGTGGCAGTGAGCATCAGGAAGATGTAGTAGTTCATCATCAGCACGACTATCGCCACGCTGAACGTTATCACGAGCGGCACATAGAACAGCTTGCTTCCGTAAGCCTCAACCATCTGCGGATATACGACATATCCCGCATACACCGAGAGCGCCGCCACGATGTCGATGACGCCTATCACTGCGGCTTTCACGTAGTTCTCCCTGAAGCCCTTGAAGAAGTCGCGGGCGACAAAGGAGTGCCTTCCCAGCAGGAACAGTCTTATCACCTTGGATATGCCCGTCATGGCGGGTCCGAGATTGACTGCGAATACCGCAAGCAGTACCAGTACCGTCACGAGGCTTACCGTCGGGTTGCTGACGTAGTACATCACGGGCAGCGTCGCCCACAGCGGGAGCGTGAACAGGAAGAACAGTATGTTCAGCCATATCATCAGCCAGAACTTTCTGAACAGTATGTCGAAGAAGAGCGCAACGCCCTTTTTCTTAGGTGCATTTTTGGCGATACCAGGTCCTGCACTCTCGTAGTTGTTTGAAAACAGACCCAATTTTTACATCCTCCGTTTTTACAGCAGACCTCCGAAGACGTAGCACGCAAGAGGCACTGCGAGTGAAATTACAAATGAAAACAGCGCGAGCACCGCAAATTTAATGCAGTACAGGCGGAAGCTGCTGCGCTCCGAGCTCCGCTGTCCGCCGCAGACCATAAACCTCAGCAGGTCGCAGGACGAGCGAACGACCTCCCTGACCGCGATGACCGCAATAAGCAAGTCAGCGAGTGCAAACGGGAGTATCAGCACTGCTACCGCGGGCAGACTGCGCAAGCCTCCCGCCGCATACACAGCCGAGACAGACACGCCGATACCGACTCCGCGGTAAACGAGCAGAGCCGCTCCGACGGATTGTCCGAAGACGAAAGTCCCCGCGAGGAAAGCCGCCGCAAGGAATATCAGCGAGGAGAGCAGAGTCCGCGCGAAAATGGCAGATACGGTGTCGCCGCACAGCAACGGCGAGAAATACTGGTGCACCCACGGGCAGAACTCACCTGCCGCACTCACAGCGGGAAGCGAGCCTATGGCGACTCCTGCCGCGCAAGCCGCGCACATCAGCATAAAGCCAGCTCCCCTGCCTCGGGCGGGTATATATTTTACGTGTTTCACTTTGCATCATCCTTTCATTCAAGGATATGCAGAGCGGACAAGTATTATGCCGCCTTACTTGGAGAGCTCATACGCCCTCTTGGTACAGCTCTCACAGCAGTTCTTTACTGTGTCCTCGAGCCTGCCCTCGTAGAGCCTGTCAAGTCCCGCGAGGGTAGTACCGCCCGGCGAGGAAACCATCTTGATGAGCTCGGCGATGGAGTAGCCCGAATCCGTTATCATCTTCGCCGAGCCGATAAGGCTCTGGCTGAACAGCTCTGTAGCGGCAGCGGTGTCGATGCCCTCAGCGGCGGCGTAGTCGATGAAAGCCTTCGCAAAAAGGTAGATGAACGCGGGACTGCTGCCGTTTATCGCGATTATCTCTTTCATCTTGTCCTTGGGGACAACTGCTGCTTTTCCGCAGGAGCGGAACACGCCGAGAATGAGCTCGAACTCCTCATCGGTTACCTTTTCATTGCGTGAGAGCGCGGAAGCTCCCTCGCCGAGAAGGAGAGGCGTGTTCGGCATAACGAGTATCACCTTGGCGTCAGGGATAGTCTTGGAGGCGATGAACTCGTCCGATATGCCCGCAGCAATGGAGATGATGACTTTGTCAGCTGTAACAGCGGGAGCGGCAGCTTCGATGACACCCTCGATGACCTGCGGCTTTACCGCAAGGAAGATGTAGCCGCACTTCTCGGTGAGCTCAGCCTCGCTCGCACAGGCGGTAACTCCGAACTCTGCGAGAGAGTTCACCTTTGCTGTGTCGGGGTCGAAGGCAAAGAGGCTGATGTCGCCAGCCTTTGGACTGCCCGCAATGCCCTTCATAATAGCGGTGCCCATATTTCCAGCACCTATGAAGCCTATATTAATCTTGCTCATAGTATTTTCTCCTTTTCATAGTAATTAAGAGACGCGGCGATAAACTTCCGCCGCTGAAAAACCACGGCGCGAAGCCGAAAGTTTCGCTCAAGCCTTTTCAAAGGCTTGCGGGTCGAGGGCAGAGCCCCGCAGGTTCCAAGGACAGAGTCCTTGGCGGGTTCCAAGGGCAGAGCCTTTGGTCGCCGTCCTATGGACGGCGAAATATCTCATTCAACCATAAGCTACCCTTCGCAAACAATCCAGTGAATTGTTTGCGAACGCGATAGGTCGCTATTCTGAACGGGCGGCGGAACGCCGCCCCTACAACGAACGGCTAATGCAGGCGCACAATGTGCGCCCCTACACATCAATAGAACGTCGCAACTTCCTTCTCGGGCGGTGCGGCGTCCGCGAGGGCAACTACCCTCAGAACAGGTCCAGCGCCCTTGTAGAGCTTGTGCTTCTGCACGCTTATCTTGGCGGTGACGTTTACCCAGTGCTTGGGCTGACGCGGCTCGAATGGAGTGTCCCACTCGGCGACCGCCCAGCAGTATTGTATGTCCTCGACGCAGCAGGTCATAATGTGCCTGCCGAGTGCAAAGCAGTTAGGCGGGAATTTCTTATTCTTGGCGGCAAGCCCCTTGAAGGTGACAGTCTTGCCGTCGTATTTGCCGGGGTCCTCCATAATATCGCGGTACCACAGGGCGAAGTCCTCGTCCTTGATGACGATATTCTCAGCCTCGACGTCAAACGGGAGCGGGTCCTCGATGTCGTCGTAGGCGACCTGTCCGTCGTTATATTCGTAGCATATCTCGGTGCGGCGGCTCACTCCGCGCACTATCTTGTGGAACTCGGGCACGTCGAAGCTCCTGTCGAAGCGGTTGAAGACGACGAGCTCGCAGAGGTTAAGCTTGTCCACAACGAGACTGCGCATATTCGCATTATAGTTGAGGAAGGTCGTGCCGTCGGCGAAGAACATCACCTGCGCTACAGCCCAGTTCTGCGGCATATTCTGGAAGAGGTCGCTGACGTTCCACATACCGTTGTACTCGATGACAACGCGCTCGGCGTTCGTCTCGAATGCGAGCCTTGCGAGGTTGGCTATCGACATTTCCTCCTTGGACTCGATACTGCGTATCTCCACAACGCCCTTCTTCGCAAATCGCGAGGGCTCGTACTCCTCTATGCCCTCCTCGAAGACGAGAAGAAGCGTCCTTTCGCCGTTGTTGAAGCGCTTATCCTCGAGCGTCTCCTGTATGAACTTGGTCTTTCCCGATTCGAGGAAGCCGAGAAACAGGTAAACGGGGATAGGCTCCTGCTGATTCCTTGGCATGGTGCTCCTCCTTATTCAACGCAGAACAGCTTGGCTACGGCTTCCTCGTTCAGCTTGGAGCCGATAACGCAAAGTCTGCCCGTAGTTTCGGCGCTTCCGTGTCTTACGTCGGGCACGCCCGGTACGTAATCGAAGTGTATCCACTGACCGTCCTCGCCCGCAACGATCCCCTTCGCGCGGAGCACGATACCGTATGTCGCCTCATCGGACAGAGCCTCCAGAGCCGCCGTTACAGCCTCGACCGTATACGGGCGGGGAGTCTCAGCACCCCAGCTCGTGAAGACCTCGTCCGCGTGGTGGTGGTGATGGTCGTGGTCGTGGTCGTGACAGCCGCAGGTGCAGTCGGGACCGTGGTCGTGGTGATGCTCATGGTCGTGTTCATCGTGGTCGTGATGATGTTGTTGTTCATGCTCGTGCTCGTCATCATCGTGGTCGTGATGATGATGTTCGTGCTCTTCATCGTCGTGGTGATGATGGTGCTCGTGGTGGTGGTTAGCCTCGTCGAGCAGAGCCTTCAGCTCGTCGCTGAGGGTGTTCTTCTGCGTCATAGCGTCAACGAGCTGCTTGCCCGTGAGCTCGTCCCACTCGGTCGTTACCACGGGAGCTTCCTTATTGAGCTCGCGCAGGAGCTCCACCGCCTCGCCGAGCTTCTCCTGCGACAGACCCTGTGTATGGCTGAGTATAATGCAGCTTGCATACTCTATCTGATTGTTGAAGAATTCGCCGAAATTCTTGTGGTACATCTTGCACTTCTTGGCGTCAACGACCGTAGTGAAGCCGTCGAGCTCGACATCATGAGCGTCGATGTTGCGTACAGCGTTGATAACGTCGCTGAGCTTGCCAACGCCCGAGGGCTCGATAAGGATACGGTCGGGCTTGTACTCGTCAAGCACCTTCACGAGAGCTTTGCCGAAGTCTCCGACAAGTGAACAGCAGATACAGCCCGAGTTCATCTCGGTTATCTCGATACCGGCGTCCTTGAGGAAGCCGCCGTCGATGCCTATCTGACCGAACTCGTTCTCGATGAGGACGAGCTTCTCGCCCTTGTAGCCCTCGTTGATGAGCTTCTTGATGAGCGTAGTCTTGCCGGCACCGAGGAAGCCTGAGAATATGGTAATTTTAGTCATAGTGAAACACTTCTTTCCAAAAAATCTTTACACAATATTATATTATAGCACTTCCCGCGCAGAAATGCAAGAGCTGCCGCAAAATTCTCTGACAATTGTCAAAGTTCAGATAATCTAACAACCGCGGAGATTTCTTCCGCCGCTGATAAACTACAGCGCGAACATCGGGTTCCAAGGGACTGTGTCCCTTGGCAGGTCAAGGGGCAGAGCCCTTGCAGGGCGTGGGACAGCGTCCCACATCCGAAGGGCGCTCTGCAAGGGGATGAATTCAAAAACAGTCCAGTGGACTGTTTTTGAAGAGGGGAGGCTCTGCAACGCGGGATAGCCTTAACAACCGAATTAAACCGAATAGGACACAAACTGCGGCATCTGTTTGATGGTGCCGCTATTTGTGTGTCTAGATTAAAATTATCCTGCTTTCAGAGTTGGGAGATATGCATATATTCAAGTAACGTATTTGGTCATATACCCGATTTTTATGAACTGATTATTAAATTCAGTTGTTCGGAATTGACAAAAAGCATTGGCGCTATTATAATTAAATTGTATAATTATCCTTTTAGCGCTCTATTTTAATTAAAGCAGCATTTATTCTGAGAACGGTTGGTACCAAGAATATGATCAAACTTATTTTGATTACTGATAATACTTTTATTTTTCAACATCCTAATTGCTACGGCAAATATGATTTCACTCCAAATAATTCTTTCAATAATAATATTGGCGATGTATAATGGAAATTTGCTACTATTTGTTTTTGGGGAGGTATAATATGTCAAATAGTAAAGATGATTATAATGAGAAAAACATCGAAGTAAAAGCTCTTGTTAGCCAAAAAATGATTGATGACTATCAAAACAACAAAACCTATCAAAAAAACGGATTAAGATCAAGTAACGAAAATAAAGGCTCATTTGCAAGCGATCAGCCTGAAATCATATTTGAAGAACAAATACAAGATTCAAATGAATCATATGTAAACAACGATGATTTAAAAAGAGAACAAGCATTACTTAATTTAGAACAACGTGAACTTGAATATGGAATGCTAGATGCTGAGTATAAAAAACAGAAGGCTGAATTAGTAAATAATTCACTTGAACTGGGAGCTGCGATTGTAAAGTTTTTGGCTGAAAACCCAGAGATAGTAGTAGGTGCTGTAAAGGGTATCAAAACTGGCGTTTCAGCAATCAAAAAAACTGGGAAAAATATCGTATCGCTCTTTAGTAAGAAAACTCACAAGAAAGTCATAATAATTGAAAATCAAGATTGTACATATAGTGTAACTTTCAAAAATGGAAATAAAAATAATCAAACAAACGAAACTATTGAATTAACAGAAGAACAGGCAAGAATAATCTTAAAAGAAACAATATTAGCCTATGTTAAGGCTCATCAAGGCGCTGATATTCTTTCAAAAGCAACTATAGATGGACATAGAATTACAAATTCTGACCCTGATCAAGTTTTAGAACGTATTTCAGATTTAAAAACACAATTTCCAAACCTTTTGGACAATGATACTAAGGTTGCAATTGTTAGTTATCTAGAGTTAAATGATGATAAAATGATTAATGATAAAATAAAGAGAAAGCTATTTGAATGATATATTCAAGCACTGTGCTCTCCGTTCCGTCAAAAAAACTATCCATAATACTAATTATTGATTATTCACAGGCGGTGAATTAATATGGATGAATGCTTCTGCCCAAATTGTAATGCTATTCTAAATGATCAGTTCGGATTTGATCCAGATTTAGACATTTGGAAATGTGATGATTGTGGAATTCTCTTGATGTCACCATTTATAAGTAACAGCGAAGAAGATGACGAGGAAGAAGACTATTCCACGATAATATGGTATTGCGATAATTGTAATGCTCTTTTAAATAAACAGTATGGTTTTACAGATTGTTACGGAGTTTGGAGATGTACCGAATGTGGCTATATTAACGGTACATCTGAAGATGATATAATCAGTGACGATTCAGAAGAAAAATCTGAAGATGATACCATTAAATGTCCCAACTGTGGAGTTTCCCTTAATGAACAGTGGGGATTCAGCGAATTTGACGATTTTTATACCTGCACCTCCTGTTGGAGTAAGCTTCATCACGATTATCCAAGCAAGGATTATTCGATTTTAGATGAAGATGACTACAGATATAGATGTCCTAAATGCGACGATTGGTTGATTGATCAATTCAGGTTTAGCGAACTACATTATGATTATACTTGTGAATCGTGCGGTTCAAAATTACATCGAAGTAGTAGTTTTGCTGAATTTTCAGTTGTAGACGATGATGATGATGATGACGATGGTTATGAGGAAGATATTGAAACAGAGGATATAGTTTCAATTCATTCTGACCCCAAAACATCAACTGCTCCTAAACCTGAAACCTCAAAAAGTTTTTCTTCTTCAAAAGGAAGTGTTGCTTCACCAAAAGAATATGTTCCTGTAGCAAAAAAAGCTCCAAATCCAATTTTAACGATCATATTGCTACTTCCTACTATTCTGATTGTCGCATGTACAGTTGTACCAAGACTCTTTACACTTATCGATAGATATAGTCCACAAACCGTTGGATTCGATTCTGAATCTGTAATAGGCATGGATTACAAGGAAGTAGTTGATCTGTTTATAAACTCAGGATTTGAAAATATCGAAACTATACCAAATAAAGACCTTTCATATTCTCAAAGAGAATTTGAAGACAAAGTCAAAAGAGTCACTATTAATGGAAAAAATAGCTTTAAGAGCAGTTCCAAGCATCTTTCTGAGGCTAAAGTCCAGATTTATTATCATGCTATAATGGATATAAAAGTTCCTATCTCCAACAAAGAAGCAAAAAAACTAAACTACACTGAACTCGAAGAAAAATTCAAAGATGCTGGCTTTGTAAATGTAAAAACAGTCCCAGAATATGATTTAGTAACTGGTTGGATTAATAAAGATGGTTCCATAACAGCTGTAACTATTAATAATGATGAAAAATTCGATAATTCATCAACGTACAGACCAGACGTTGAAGTAATAATAACCTACCATACCTTTAAAAAGAATAAAAAGGAGTGAATTGATGATTCATTAACGATTAAGAAAAGTCTATATTCGCCTTATAATACTTGTCCATAAAACAAATCGAATAATATAGTAAAGGAGAAATAAGTATGAAAAAACATCGTATATCCGCTGTTATAGTAACATTAATCCTATTATGCAGTTCATTATTCATTCAAAATAACAACTTACTTTTTATTATTCCATTTTCAAGCAATAATGCTGTTGCTGCATACTCTGGTAATATGACTGATAATATTCACTGGAAATGGGATTCGACTTCAGAAACTCTAACCATATCTGGAGTTGGGCGCATACCATCCTGGTCAACATATTATCCTTGGTTAGAGCATAGGTCTCAAATTTCAAAAGTAATAATTGAAGAAGGAATAACAAATATTCCACCTAATGCATTCTATTATTTAGGAACTTCTTCCCTTAAAGAGATTACTATTCCTAGCTCAGTTACAAGTATAGATGCATATGCGCATTCAATAATTGCAGAAGACTAACCTCTATTTCAATTCCGAATAGTGTAAGAGAGATTGGAGACCATGCTTTTTACGAATGTACTGCTCTAACTTCAATTACTCTCCCTAAACAATTAACTACTATTAACGATTATACTTTTGGGCGCTGTACCGCTCTAACTTCAATTACTCTCCCTGAACATTTAACTACTATTAAAGATCGGTCTTTTTGGGAGTGTACTGCTCTAACTACAATTACTATTCCAGATTCAGTAACAACTATAAAAAGCGGAGCATTTTCATCTTGTTCTAAGTTGAAATCAGTAACATTGCCTAAAAGTAGTATTGATATTGCTCCAGACGCATTTAGTGGTACTCCGTGGATTGATAGTATACGTGATGAAAATGGTTTTGTAATCATTAATAATATGTTGTATAATGGACAAACCTGCAATGGAGCAATTATAATTCCAAACACGGTTACAAGCATAGGGGAAGATGCTTTTTCTGACTGTACAAATCTAAGTTCTGTTAATATTCCTGACTCCGTTGAAAGAATAGAAAATAGAGCTTTTTCTGGATGCACTAATCTTACATCTGTTAGTATTCCTAACTCCGTTGAAAGAATAGGAGATAGTGCTTTTTACGGTTGTACCAACCTTGCTAGCATGTCCTTACCAGATTCAATAAGTTACTTTGGGTCTTCTGCATTGCAAGGTACTAAAATTCTTCAAAACCTTTTAAATTCTTCAGAGCTTGTGATTATCGACGGATACCTTATTGATGGAAGGAAGAGTAAAGGTACAGTAAAGATACCAAACACAGTTATAAATATCGCATGTAATTCTTTTTCAGGATGCAGTGAAATAACCGAAATTGAGATGACAGATTCTGTTAAAGCTATAGGCAACAGTGCTTTTTCACGATGTGAAAACTTGAATTCAATCATTCTCTCAGATTCAACTGAAATAATAGGAGATTCAGCATTTTCACAATGTACAAATCTGAAATCGTTCGTTATTCCTGATTCTGTACATTATTTGGGAAGTTATTCATTTTCTGGTTGTACCAACCTGGAAACAATAGTAATACCTGAAACTCTCTGTCACATAGGGGATAATACTTTTGCATATTGTCCAAGTCTAAAAACAATCAATTTACCAAAGGAATTATCATCTTTAGGTGACTTTTCTTTTATTGGCGATGGAGCTATTAATTGCCCCGTTACAGGTTATATTGGTACACCTGCCGAGAGATTAGCAAATTCCACTAAATTTACACTTCTCGATCTTGATGGCAATGTTGTCGTTATCAATACAACCACAACAGGAACTTATATAAATCAAAACGAAACAACAACTACTGTAGCTATTGAGGTAACTGGAGAAGTTATCAAAAATGGGAAATGGGGAGATAATGTAATATATGAATTATATGATTCAGGCGTTCTCGTAATCAGCGGTGAAGGTCCGATGTATAATAACCAAACTCCTCTATTTGAAGAACGCATTACCGATGTTGTTATTAAAGATGGTGTTACAACAGTTGGAAGTTTTGCGTTCTATTGGGATTGGGCTGAGAATATAAGAAGGGTTTCGTTACCTGATTCCATTGTTAGTATTAACGACTATGCTTTTTACTCTTGTTATAATCTAAATTCAATTGAAATACCCAATAAGGTTGGATACATTGGAACAAGCTCTTTTAGTAATTGTAAAGGCTTAAGAAGTATAACAATTCCAAATAATGTTAAACAAATTGGGGTTTCAGCATTTGCTAATTGTACTAACCTTTATCAAATAAATCTACCTCCGACTCTCGAAAAAATTCAACAAGATGCATTTAGGAATTGCTCCAGTTTAGAAAGTATAACAATACCGAAAAACGTAAAACTAATTGACAAGTCTGCTTTTTCAGTTTGTAAAAATCTGAAAAATATTACTATTACAGACCCTTCGTGTCGAATCTATACAAGCGATGACACGATTTGCAATAGCTCAAATTTTGACGAAAACAATCACTATACATTCAATGGGACAATTAAGGGATACAAAGGTTCACCAGCTGAAGAATATGCTACAAAATACAATAGAACATTTATCGCATTAGATGATGAACTCGAAAAAACATTTGGTGATCTAAATGATGACGATAAAATTGACGCTAAGGACGCTTCAATCATACTCGTTGCTTACTCAAAAGCATCTACGGGTACAGACGATGGGTTAACAGACACACAGCGCACAGCAGGCGACGTAAACGATGACGGCAAGGTCGATGCAAAGGACGCTTCTACAATTCTCGCGTATTACTCGTTAATATCCACATCATCGGGCGATGTTCCAACACTAAAAGAATTCGCAAGACCAAATAAAGCGTGAGGACATAAGAATTCAAGGCGGGTTAATCTATTTGACCTGCCTTGTTTTTTTTCATATGGGCACAACTGTTTTTTCAGGGACTGCTTCATGATTCTTTAATAAACTGTGAACAGCCATAAATGTCAGGATAAACGAAAAAAAATGTCGATTGATTTTATACAAATGAAGAAAAAGTTCACATAATATATTATAGAGGACAAAAGCATACAGCGCTTGCAGCTTGAAAAGCTGCAAGCGCTGTTTTTTGTAAAATTGACAAGCTATCGTGCTCGGATTTGTGCAATCCTACAAACTTTACAACACAGTTGCCAAAAAACGTTCTTCTCGTG